>Ga0070682_100000400_pt1 | contig 29017 bp, 25 predicted proteins | sample KBSC63LmetaG_FD_64668 | JGI IMG/M metagenome (GOLD analysis project Ga0070682, IMG submission 64668) | Corn rhizosphere microbial communities from Kellogg Biological Station, Michigan, USA - KBS C6-3L metaG | ecosystem: Host-associated > Plants > Roots > Rhizosphere | place: USA: Michigan...
AAAAATCGCCGAACTGGAGCGCTGCGAAGCGCGCCTCTCCGAGAGGAGAGGCAAAGACGGAATACGGATGCGCCAAGCGGCGCTCCGGTCCCCTCGCTTTTTTGAAGCGAGGGCTGCGATGGAAGAATGCCCCGGACGCGCAAAAAAAGCGCGGGCGCGGGAACGATGGCGCTTGTCTGCTGCTTATCGACTGTCATTCCGGGGCGCGAGCGCAGCTCGCGAGCCCGGAATCCAGAAGCACACCCGCGCGTCTCTGGATTCCGGACAGCCGCTTCGCGGCTTCCGGAATGACGCGGAAAGATTAGTGCGCGCATTCTCCTCAAACTTGAACGATCTCCGACAAACTTCAAAAACCTTGCTCAAGTCTTCAACGCCGCAACCGCCAGACGTTTAACATTGCAAATGTCCGGTAAGGAATTTCGCAAGGGGCGGGCGTCAGTCTGGCAGCACGAAAAGAGGCCGAATGCCGCTCGATATCCCGACCCTCGTAATCGTTTCCATCTTCGTGATGGCGATTCTCGGACTGCTCCTGCTCCTCGTCTGGGTTCAGGACCGGTCGATTCAGGCGCTCGCCTGGTGGGGCGCGGCCTATCTGATCGCGGGCCTGTCGATTGCGATGCTCTCCGGGCAAATGCCGATCAATCAGGCGGTCTCGAACGATATCGCGAGCGCGCTGCTGTTCGCCGCTTGCGGGCTCTCGTGGAGCGGCGCGCGGCTTTTCGACGACAAGGAAATCCACCCGTTCACGATGTTCGCGGGCGCGCTGATCTGGCTGCTCGCTTGCCTCATCCCCGGTTTCGAAGCATCGACCATCGGCCGCATGATTGTAAGCTCAGTGATCGTGTCGAACTATACGCTAATCACCGCTTTCGAGCTTTGGGGCGGGCGCAGCGAGAAACTCGTCACCCGCTGGCCGGCGATGATCGTGCTCACCTTGCACGGGCTGATCTTTCCCGCGCAAATTCCGCTGACGATGTGGCAGCCCGACGGCCGCGAATTGCAGTGGCTTTCCACAAGCTGGATCGCGATCCTGGCGCTGGAAACGCTGCTCTATGTGATCGCAAGCGCCTTCATCGTGCTCGCCATGGCGAAAGAGCGGAACGAGAGGATTCACAAAACCGCGGCAACCATTGACCCGCTTACCGGCATCCCGAACCGCCGCGCCGTGGTGACGACCGGCTCGAAGCTGATCCGGACCGTCGCGCGGCCGGGCCGGCCCGTGGCGGCACTGATGTTCGATCTCGACCACTTCAAGAAGATCAACGACCGTTTCGGGCACGCCACCGGCGACAGCGTCTTGATCGTGTTCGCACGCACCGCGACCGCCAGTCTCCGCTCCACCGACCTGATCGGCCGGCTCGGCGGCGAGGAATTCGCGGCCATTCTTCCGAACATGAACGCCGACGAGGCGCTTGCCGCCGCCGATCGTGTGCGCCGCGCTTTCGTCGAGGCGGCAAAGGAAATCGACGGCCATCCGGTGCTGGGCACGCTTTCGGCGGGCGTCGCGGTGACGACCGATTCCATGACGACGGTCGACGAGCTGCTCTCGCGCGCCGACGAGGCGCTCTATCAGGCGAAGACGAGAGGGCGAAACCGGGTCGTTGTCGCGGGCGAGAAAATCGTGCCCATGCTTGCCGCAACGGAAGCCCCGAAGACCGTGCCGGACACGCCGAAAATGCCCGTGCTGACGATTGTTTCGCGCAAGCCGGCTTCCACCGAGGCGGCATGAATCTTAACTGCCGCCGACCCGAACCCTTCAAATTGTATGCAATGCGCGGAGCCTTTCCTAAGCGCCGTATTGCAGGATCGGGATGCTTAATCGCCGCCTGTCGTGGACGGACGCGAAGATGAATTTGGATGTCGGTACGCTGTTTTCGGTGACCGTGATGGTCATGGCGCTGTTGGGTGTCTTGCTCATCGGCACCTGGCTGCAAAATCGCGGCATGCGCGCGCTCGCCTGGTGGGGCGCGGCCTATCTCATCGGCGGCATGTCGATCTGGCTCTTGGGCTCGCGCGGCTCGTCGGTGCAAGATTTGCTTTCCATCGACGTTGCGAACGCGTTGCTGTTCGTCGCCTGCGGCTTGACCTGGAGCGGCGCGCGGCTGTTCGACGGCCGTGGCATCAAGCCCGTCGCGATGTTCATCGGCACTTTCATGTGGGTCGGCGCCTGCCAGATCCCGAGCTTCGTCGCGTCGATGGATGCGCGCGTCGTCCTCTCGTCGCTGATCATCTCCGGCTACACGATGGTGATCGCGTTCGAATTCTGGCGCGGGCGGAACGAGCCGTTGGGCTCGCGCTGGCCGGCGATCATCGTGCTCGGCGCGCATGCCTGCCTGTTCATGCTGCGCATTCCGCTTGCGCTCTCGCTCGGCGGGGAGAACGGCAACATCCTTTCGCTCGGCGGCGGCTGGCTGCCGATCATTCTTTTGGAATCGCTGCTCTACGTCATCGCTTTCGCCTTCATCATGATGGCGATGTCGAAGGAACGGCTCGAGCTGAAACAAAAGCTCGCATCGCTGATCGACCCGCTCACCGGCATCCCGAACCGCCGTGCTTTTTTCGACGAGACGCTGCGGCGGCTGGAGAAGGGCTCGAAAGACCCGCGTCCGCTGGTCGCGATCCTGTTCGATCTCGACCGTTTCAAGAAGATCAACGACCGCTACGGCCACAGCATGGGCGACGTGGTGCTGAAGATTTTCGCGGAAAAGGCCAAGGCCAATCTCAGGCCCGGCGATTATCTCGCGCGGCTCGGCGGCGAGGAATTTTCCGCCATCCTGAGCGGCTGCGAGCTCTCGACGGCATTTGCGCTCGCGGAGCAAATCCGCCTCTCGTTCGCGGCTGAACTCAGCCAGGGCCGCTACAATGTCGGCGCCACCGTCTCGGCGGGGCTTGCGCTATTGCGCGATTCGGAAATGGAAATCGACGCGCTGCTCGCGCGCGCCGACCACGCGCTCTACGCCGCGAAGGCGCGGGGCAGGGACCGCGTCGAGATCGCCGACAGCGACCGCTCGCAAGCCTGGCAGCCGGGCATTCCGGTGCCGCGGCCGCCGTCGGTGCAGGAGCCGGTGCTCGTCTCTCCGTCGGTAGTGCCGGACGATCGCGTGCGCTCAAAGGTTGGAATTCATTAACCATCGCCGCTCTAAGCTCACATCATGACGCGGACGAGTCGAGAAATGGACGAGCGCCTCGCGCGGCTGCAAGCCGCGGCGGAAGGCGCGGGCTGCGCGCTCGTCTGTCCACATCAGTCTTCGGAAGAGTTGCACAGCGCCCTGATCGGCGAATATCTGCGCGGCCACGCATTCAAGCAGACTGCGGGATTCCTCGCCGGAATTTTCGCGTTCGCGGCGCTGCTTATTTTATTTTAAGCGGCGCGCCGGAAACCCAGCCGGAAGCCTTGCGCGCGTACCAGTTCGCGAACATGGCGAGCGGCGGTAACACGTGATCGGTTATCGCCCAGAGATTCCGCATCACAACGCGGCGGCCCACGGGTTCGATGTAGCGCCAGATCGCGTAGGAAACCACCATCACGATCAGCGTCATCACGGGCACAAGCACGCTGGCCGACAGATGTTCATGCAGGCGATTGAAGACGATATAGCCGACATGCTGATGCAGGAGATACAGCGGATAGGTGAGCCCGCCGATCGCCAGCGAAAGACCCATCGGTAGCGGCAGGCTGCGGATGCGGCTCGCGACCGCCACGAGCGCGATCGAGAGCACCGTGAGGCCGATCATGATCGACGGCTTGATCTCGGTCGAATAATGCACGGCCGTTTCGCGGCCGCCGACCAGCGACTCGCTACAGGCGATCACGGTCGAGACAAAGACGAGGAACGGCGCCTGCCAGCCGCGGCGGCCGGAGGCGATGTCCGCAAGCAGGATGCCGGCGCAGAAGAAGCCCGCATATTCGGTCATGAACAAATGGCGCATCAGCGAAGAATGGATCAGCGCCTCGTTAATGAGCGCGATCGCGAGCCAGCCGAGTACGATGTCGTCGATGCGTTTGGGGAACTGTCCCAGCGCGATGAAGAGCGCGAGCCAGCCGTAAAACGTGATCTCAATGACGATCGACCAGTAGGCCCCGTCCATGAAGGGCTGCCGGAAGGCCGGCGCGATCATGGTTAAATTCGCAAGCCAATGCGGCACGGATGTCTCGAAACGGGGCGCGCCGAAGAGCCAGGTGACCAAAAAGGTTAGCGTCGTGCAGACGATAAAGGCGGGCCACAGGCGGCCTGCGCGCGCAATGCCGAATTGGATCGCGGTGCGGCCGATGGCCGAGCGCGCGATCACGAAGCCCGAGATCACGAAGAAAAGCTGCACGCCAAACCAGCCGTATTTCGCGGCCCATTCAAGCGATGGCAGCGATACCGTGGTTAAATCCTCGGCGCGGGCGCCGCGATAGGCGTAGTGAAATAGCACGACGCCAAGGGCGGCGAACAGGCGCAGGAGATCCAGCGCCGGCAAATGGTCTTGATGCGCATTCGAACGTGACACAACGGCCCCCGTGTCGTTTCGGAACAAGAGGGCAAGTACGTTTCAAGCCGCGTGCCGCAACGAAAAAGGGGCGCCGAAAGCGCCCCTTATCGTTAATGCCAAAGCCGGACTTAGTACGAGTAATACATCTCGTATTCGACCGGGTGCGGCGTGTGTTCGAAGCGTATCACGTCCTGGAATTTGAGGTCGATGTAGGACTCGAGGAAGTCCTTGTCGAACACGCCGCCCTTGGTGAGGTAGTCGTTGTCCTTCTCGAGCGATCCGAGCGCTTCGCGGAGCGAACCGCAGACGGTCGGAATCTTTTTCAGCTCGGCCGGCGGCAGATCGTACAGATCCTTGTCCATAGCGGAGCCCGGATCGAGCTTGTTCTGGATGCCGTCGAGGCCGGCCATCAGCATCGCCGAGAAGGCAAGATACGGATTCGCCATCGGGTCGGGGAAGCGGACTTCGACGCGCTTCGCCTTCGGGTTCGAGGTGAACGGGATGCGGCAGGAGGCCGAGCGGTTGCGCGCGGAGTAGGCGAGCAGCACCGGCGCCTCGAAGCCCGGTACCAGACGCTTGTAGGAGTTGGTGCTGGGGTTGGTGAAGGCGTTGAGCGACTTCGCGTGCTTGATGATCCCGGCGATATAAGAAAGGCAGTGGTCCGACAGGTCGGCGTATTTGTTGCCGGCGAAGGTCGGCGTCGAGCCCTTCCAGATCGACTGGTGGACATGCATGCCCGAGCCGTTGTCGCCGTAGATGGGCTTGGGCATGAAAGTCGCGGTCTTGCCGTAGATATTGGCGACCTGGTGGATGCAATATTTGTAGACCTGCAGATGGTCGGCCATCGTCACGAGCGGGCCGAATTTCATGCCGAGCTCGTGCTGGGCGGAAGCGACCTCGTGATGGTGCTTCTCGACGACGACGCCCATCTTGGCCATGGCGCCGAGCATTTCGGAGCGCATGTCCTGGGCGGAGTCCTGTGGCGGGACGGGGAAGTAACCGGCCTTGGTGCGAATGCGGTGGCCGAGATTGCCGCCCTCGTAGTCGGTGTCCATATTGGACGGAAATTCTATCGAGTCGACCTTGTAGCCGGTGTTGTACGGATCGGCCTTGAACTTCACGTCGTCGAACACGAAAAATTCGGCTTCCGGTCCGAAATAGACGTTGTCGCCGACGCCGGTCGATTTCATGTAGGCGACGGCTTTTTTCGCGATGCCGCGCGGATCGCGGTTATAGGGCTCGCCGGTGGTCGGCTCGAGCACATCGCAGACGATCGAGAGCGTGGTCTCGGCGAAGAACGGGTCGACGCAGGCGGTGGTGGGATCCGGCATCAGGTTCATGTCGGACTCGTTGATCGCCTTCCAGCCGGCGATCGATGAGCCGTCGAACATCACGCCTTCGGCGAAGGTCTCTTCCTCGATCATGGTATGATCGAAGGTGACGTGCTGCCACTTGCCGCGCGGATCGGTGAAACGGAAATCGACGTATTTGACGTCTTGGTCCTTCATGAGCTTGAGGACATCTTTAGCAGTCTTCATCTGGCTTCCCCTGTGGTGGTTTTGTCCCTCGGGCCCGAGGGAGTGTTCGAGTTCGGATTTAAATTGCGTCGGTGCCGGATTCGCCGGTGCGGATGCGGATCGCCTCTTCGATGTTGGAAACGAAAATCTTGCCGTCGCCGATGCGGCCGGTCTGGGCGGAGCGGCGGATCGCTTCGACGCCCTTTTCGACCATGTCGTCGCCAAGAACGACCTCGATCTTCACCTTCGGAAGGAAGTCGACGACATATTCGGCGCCGCGATAGAGTTCGGTATGGCCTTTCTGACGGCCGAACCCCTTGGCTTCGATGACAGTGATGCCGGTCAGTCCCGCTTCCTGCAGCGCCTCTTTCACCTCGTCGAGCTTGAACGGCTTGATGATGGCCTCGATTTTTTTCATGGCGCCCCCTTTTGTTCTGTGTCCGCCGCAAAAGCTCTCAGCCACGCAAGCGGGTTTTGCCCAGCTTGCGCGGGGAAAGCAGAGGGGCTGTAGCAGTTCCCATGCCAGTCTTCGGCGCGGCGAAAAAATGCTTGGATTTCATTCGATTATCGATCACTGCGCAGAGAATAAGCGATCTGTCGGCAATTTAGCTGCCTTTGGATTGAGCAACATGATTAAAAATTATGCAAGTGGAGAGGCGTCAAAGTGCATGAAATTCTGACCCCGGCGGAGATGGCGGAAGCCGATCGGCTGACAATCCAAGCGGGTACGCCCGGCGTGACATTGATGGAGCGGGCTGGCCGCGCGGTTGCCGACACGATCCTCGCGCGGCACGCGGCGGGTACGCCGATCGCGGTGGTGTGCGGGCCGGGCAACAATGGCGGCGATGGCTTTGTCGCCGCGCGCCTCTTGGCCGAGCGCGGCTGCGTCGTTCACGTCATGCTGCTTGGTGATGCGGCTGCGATCAAAGGAGATGCCGCGGATGCATTGAAGCGATGGCATGGCGAGGTGCGAGCCATCGATGTCGCTGAAATTCAGCGGTCGGGTGCGATTGTCGATGCGCTATTCGGCGCGGGATTGAAGCGGTCGCTGGAGGGCTTTGCCGCGGACGCTGTGGAAGCGATTAATCGCGCGGCAGCGTCAGGTGTGCCGGTGCTTGCGGTCGATCTCCCGAGCGGCATTGATGGCGCGACCGGGGAAATGCGCGGCGTTGCCGTGAAGGCGAACGAAACGATCACCTTCTGCCGGAAAAAACCGGGCCTCCTGCTGCTGCCGGGAAGAACCCATGCAGGTGAGGTGCGCGTTGCCGATATCGGAATTTCCGGCGCGACGGTCACGCAGGTTGGGTCGAGCACATTTGAAAATGTGCCGGGTCTGTGGCTCGCATTCTTCCCGCAGCCGAAGCTTGAGAGCCATAAATACGACCGTGGTCATGCGGTCGTTGCGAGCGGTCCGATGCACATGACCGGGGCAACGCGGCTCGCCGCACGCGCGGCGTTGCGGGCGGGGGCGGGGCTGGTGACGGTGGCGGCGCCAAAAGATGCAATCCCCGTGCTTGCTACGAATCTGACGGCCGTCATGGTGCGGCAGGCGGCGGGTGCCGCTGGCCTTGCGGGACTTTTGAAGGACAAGCGCATGAACGTAGTCTTGCTCGGCCCAGGGCAAGGCGTCGGCTCCGCGACGCAGAAGATGGTCGCCGCCGCGGCGAAGGCAAAACGCTCGCTCGTCCTGGACGCCGACGCGCTCACGAGCTTCGCGCGGAACGCGAAGCTCCTCGCAAAGACTTTGAAGAGCGCATCCGCCGCCGTTCTCACGCCGCATGAAGGCGAGTTTGCGCGGCTATTTCAAAGCCAGCCTGAAATCCTTGGGAAACCTTCGAAAATCGAAAAAGTACGCGCGGCAGCGAAAGCCGTGGATCAAGTTGTTCTACTGAAAGGTGCGGATACGGTAGTCGCTGCTCCGGACGGCCGCGCGGCGATTGCAGCGAACGCGCCGTCTTGGCTTGCCACGGCGGGTGCCGGTGACGTGCTTGCGGGCTTTATCGCCGGCCTGATCGCGCAAGGAATGCCGGCTTTCGAAGCCGCGTGCGCGGGGGTGTGGCTGCACGGCGAATGCGGGCGGCTGGCAGGACGCGGGCTGATTTCAGAGGATTTGCCGGAAGTCCTTCCGACGGTGCTGCAGCGGCTTTTCGCCTGACTAAACCTGCGATTTGTCGCCGAAGGCGTGGTCGAGCATTCCAGCGGCTATTTCGCGCTCGCCCATGATGACGAAATTCGCTTTGTGTTTTTGCAAATGCTCGACTTCGGCATCGGAATGCGCGCGGGCAATGATGTCGAGCTGCGGGTTGAGCTTGCGCGCTTGCTCCGCGACCTGGCCCGCCTCGAAGCCATCAGGAATCGCGATGAAGAGCCAACGGGCAGCGGGGAGGTTCGCTGCCTTGATCACGCGCGGATCGGCGGCGTTGCCCTGGATGACCTCAATGCCGCTCTGCCGGATGGTTTCGGCCGCTTGTTTGCGATCTTCGATTACGAGATACGGGTGGCCGTCCTCGCGCAGCCGCGACCCGAGAATGGTGCCGACGCGCCCGTAGCCGATGATGACGGCGTGATCGGTGAGCTTGGTATCCTGCAGCTCTTCAGGCTCTTCAACGGCGGGCTTCGCCGGCAACACGTCGACCAGTTGCAGCTTTTTCTTCAGATAGGTAATCGCGGCGAAATAAAACGGATTTAACATGATCGAGATGATGGCCGCCGCCAAAATCAGATCCCGTCCTTCCTGCGGGAGGATTTTCAGCGCCATCCCAAGACCGGCGAGCACGAAGGAAAATTCGCCGATCTGCGCGAGGCTCGCGCCGATCGTGATGGCGGTCGCGATCGACTGCCTGAACAGCCGGACGACGAGATAGGCCGCGATCGGGTTGAAAACGAGAACGACAAACAACGTGCCGATCAATCCCACGGGGTTGTGCAGCAGGATTCCCGGATTGAACAGCATGCCGACCGAAACGAAGAACAGCACCGCGAATGCGTCGCGGAGCGGCAGCGTTTCCTCGGCCGCGCGCTGGCTGAGCGTCGACTCGCTCAAGATCATGCCGGCGAAAAACGCGCCGAGCGCGAAGGAAATGCCGAACCATTCCGACGCGCCGTAGGCGACGCCAAGTGCGATGACGAGGACGGCGAGGCGGAAAAGCTCGCGCGAGCCTGTGTGCACGACATAGTGCAGCACTTCAGGAATGACGCGCTTGCCGACCACAAACATCAAGGCGATGAACCCGACGGCTTTCGCCATGGTGACGGCGACGACGCGGGCCAAATCTCCCGAGTCGTAGGGGATGCCGCTGCCCTTGGCGTTCATGACATCGGCCAGCGCCGGGATGAGCACGAGCGCGATGACCATCATGAGGTCTTGGACGACAAGCCAGCCGATCGCGATTTTTCCGCGCTCAGTCTGCACGAGGCGCCGCTCCTGCAACGAGCGCGTCAGCACCACGGTACTCGCGATGGAAAGCGCGAGGCCGAAGACGAAGCCGGTACCGGCTGTCCAGCCCATGAGTTTTGCGACGCCCATGCCGACCAGCGTCGAAAGCGCGATCTGCAAGATCGCGCCCGGAATGGCGATGGCTTTGACCGAAAGGAGATCTTTCAGCGAGAAATGCAACCCGACGCCGAACATCAAGAGAATGACACCGAGTTCGGCGAGTTCAGCCGCGATCGGCTGGTCGGCGACGAAGCCGGGGGTGTAGGGGCCGACCAGAATGCCAGCCAAAAGGTACCCAACGAGGGGTGAAATCCGGAGCCGGTTTGCCGCCGTGCCGAACAAGAAGGCCAGGACGAGGGCCGCGACGACGGTGCCGATAAGCGGGGTGTGGTGCAGCATGAACCGGCGGCTTTCTGTCCCTGGCGTTGCATTCGAAGGATAAACGGTTCCCCGTTGGAAAGCCTAGCGAAAACGGGGTTTCGGAGCGCTCATTTCAGCGAATTTTTTGCCCGCATTAATTTTTGCGCGTTTGATCGAGCGTGCTATATCCCCGCCGGGCCGGCGCCGGCGCTCGCGGCCCAGCTTCCTGCTCAAAAAGTCTCGCGGGCGTGGCGGAACTGGTAGACGCGCGGGATTTAGGTTCCCGTGTCGCAAGACGTGGGGGTTCGAGTCCCTCCGCCCGCACCAATTCATGCATTTGGAAAGAAGAGATCGATGCAAGTTAAAGAAACCCTTTCGGACGGATTGAAGCGCGAATACGCGGTGGTTCTGCCTGCGGCTGAACTCGACTCGAAGGCGAACGAACGCCTCGCTTCCATCAAGGATCGCGTGAATTTGCCGGGCTTCCGTCCCGGAAAGGTGCCGATGCAGCACCTGAAGCGCATGCACGGCAAGGCCGTGATGGGCGAGGTGATCGAGCAGGCGATCTCGGAAGCGAACACCAAAATCGTCACCGACAACAACCTCAAGCTCGCGATGGAGCCTAAAATCACGCTCGCGAACGAGGACGAAAAGGCGATCAAGCAAGTGATCGAGGGCAAGGCGGATCTTGCCTATACGGTCGCGATGGAAATTCTGCCGAAAATCGAGCTCGCGGATTTCTCCAAGATCAAGATCGAAAAACCGGTCACGACGGTGAGCGACGAGCAGGTCGACGAAGCCATCCGGAAGATGGCGGAAGGCACACGGCCTTATGTGACGAAAGAAGGGAAAGCCGCGAAGGACGACCGCGTCACGATTTCGTTCAACGGGAAAATCGGCGGCATCGAATTCGACGGTGGCAAAGGCGAGGACGTTCCGGTGGTGATCGGCTCGAACCGCCTGATCCCCGGCTTCGAAGACCAGCTAATCGGGCTTGCCGCTGGCGAGAGCGGGACGGTGAAGGTGAAATTCCCCGACGACTATGCGTCGAACGAGGTCGCAGGCAAGGACGCCGAATTCGCCGTCAGCGTGAGCAAGGTGGAGGCGCCGGGCGAGGTGAAGATTGACGACGAGTGGGCGAAAGCACTTGGCCTGGAGTCGCTGGAAAAGCTGAAACAAGTCACGCGTGACCGCTTCGGCTACGAGAACCTGTATGCATCGCGCCTCAAGGCGAAGCGGAAACTCCTCGACGCACTCGATAAATTGCATCAATTTTCGGTACCGCCGACTCTGCTTGACCAGGAGTTCGAGGGCGTATGGGCCGCCGTGAATCGCGACATGGAACAGCGCGGCTCGAATTTCGAGAAGGAAGGCACTACGGAAGAAGAAGCGCGCAAGGAATATCGTGAGATTTCCGACCGGCGCGTCCGGCTCGGGCTTGTGCTCGCCGAAATCGGCGAAAAGAACGGCATCAAGGTTTCGGAAGAAGAGATGAATCGCGCAATCGTCGACCAGGCGCGCAACTATCCGGGCCAGGAGCAGCAGATCTGGGACTACTACCGCAAGAATCCGATGGCGCTCGCCGAGCTGCGCTCGCCGATCTATGAAGACAAGGTGGTGGATTTCCTACTCGAGCTCGCGCAGGTGACCGAAAAGCCGGTTAGCAAGGAAGAGCTCTACAAGGAAGAGGACGAGGACTCAGAAGTTAACAAGAGCGCCGAGACCGAGAAGAAGGGCGGCAAAAAGAAGAAAAGCTAACCCTCTTTCGCTTTCGTCATGCGCGCCCCATATCGCGATTTGCCGGCTATGTTAAGTTGCAAAGAATCGCTGCGTATTCGCGCGCGGAGGAATTGAAATGCGTGATCCGATCGATACCTACATGAACCTCGTGCCGATGGTGGTCGAGCAGACCAACCGCGGCGAGCGCGCTTACGACATTTTTTCCCGTCTTTTGAAGGAGCGCATCATCTTCGTGACCGGACCGGTCGAGGACGGCATGGCGTCGCTGATCGTGGCGCAGCTGCTCTTCCTGGAAGCGGAAAATCCGAAGAAAGAAATTTCGATGTACATCAATTCGCCCGGCGGCGTGGTCACGTCCGGCATGGCGATTTATGACACGATGCAGTTCATCCGCCCGGCGATTTCGACGTTGTGCGTGGGGCAGGCGGCTTCGATGGGCTCGCTATTGCTGACGGCTGGCGAAAAGGGGATGCGGCATGCACTCCCGAACGCGCGGATCATGCTGCATCAGCCGTCCGGCGGGTTCCAGGGCCAGGCGACCGACATCATGTTGCACGCGGCCGAAATTCTCGCGCTGAAAAAACGCCTGAACGAAATCTACGTGCATCATACCGGCCAGGCGCTGAAAACGATCGAGGACGCGCTCGAGCGCGACAAGTTCCTGACCGCCGAAGGCGCCAAGGAATTCGGCATCGTCGACACCGTGATCGAGAAACGGCCAGTCGAGGCAGCGCCGAAGACGTAATCGTTCACGCGAGCTTGATTCGCATTTCGTTCGCGCAATGACGATTTCCACTTCGTGTTGCGAAATGCGTTCGACGAAAGTGGCATTCGCGCCACATCGCGGCAAAATCCGCGAAAAATGGCCGATTTATCGCGGAAAAAATCGGGTTCCATCGTCTTCCGGCATTGCCTTTGCGAGCTCGAATGGTGAGGATTCGAGGCGATTCCAAGCGTAAGTAGCGTTAATCGAATGTTGATCGACGCTTGGCTAGCATGTCTTGCTGGTGTCATGCTTGAAAGGAATTCAGCGTAAGATTTCGGGTGGCGGTATCTGGGAAAGCCGCGACGTGAAGGAGACGGGAATGAGCAAGGTGAGCGGGGAATCCAAGAACACGCTGTATTGCTCGTTCTGCGGCAAGAGCCAGCATGAAGTCCGCAAGCTGATCGCGGGTCCGACGGTCTTCATCTGCGACGAGTGCGTCGAACTTTGCATGGATATCATCCGCGAGGAGAACAAGACCTCGCTGGTGAAATCGCGCGACGGTATCCCGACGCCGAAGGAAATTCGCAAGGTTCTCGACGACTATGTGATCGATCAGGATCACGCCAAGAAAGTGCTCTCCGTTGCAGTGCACAATCACTACAAGCGGCTGAACCACGCGACCAAGCACAACGACGTCGAGCTTGCGAAATCGAACATCATGCTGATCGGGCCAACGGGCTCGGGCAAGACGCTCTTGGCGCAAACGCTCGCGCGCATCCTGGACGTTCCTTTCACGATGGCGGACGCGACGACGCTGACCGAAGCCGGCTACGTCGGTGAGGACGTCGAAAATATCATTCTGAAATTGCTGCAGGCGGCTGACTACAACGTCGAGCGCGCGCAGCGCGGCATCGTCTATATCGACGAGATCGACAAAATTTCCCGCAAGTCCGACAACCCGTCGATCACGCGCGACGTGTCGGGTGAGGGCGTGCAGCAGGCGCTCCTCAAGATCATGGAAGGCACGGTCGCTTCCGTTCCGCCGCAGGGCGGCCGCAAGCATCCGCAGCAGGAATTCCTGCAGGTCGACACGACGAATATCCTGTTTATCTGCGGCGGCGCGTTCGGCGGCCTCGAGAAGATTATCTCCTCGCGCGGCAAAGGCACGTCGATCGGTTTCGGCGCGCAAGTCGCCGCTCCGGAAGACCGGAAGCCGGGCGAAGTGTTCCGCCATGTCGAGCCGGAAGATTTGCTGAAGTACGGCCTAATCCCCGAATTCATCGGCCGCTTGCCGGTGATCGCGACACTCGAAGATCTCGACGAGAACGCGTTGAAGCGCATTCTGGTCGAGCCGAAGAACGCGCTCGTGAAGCAGTATCAGCGTCTGTTCGACATGGAGAATGTCGACCTTTCGATCCACGAGGACGCGCTCGGCGCGATCGCCCGAAAGGCGATCGAACGCAAAACCGGTGCGCGCGGCCTTCGCTCGATCATGGAAGGCATCCTGCTCGACACCATGTTCGAATTGCCGAGCCTCGAAGGCGTCGAAGAGATCGTCATCGGCCGCGAGGTCGTGGAAGGCGGAGCGCGTCCGCTCTACATCTACGCCGACCGCGCAAGCGACGCCGGAGCGCCGGCGAGCGCCTGACCCGGGTTTCGCCTTGACGGTTTTGCAATGCAGACCGGCAAGCGTGCGAGTTCGCAAGAAGTGCCTGGAAAACGCTGCGAATCCGGCGTTTCCGATCCTTGACACTGATAGGTCCGGTATCCACCTAATGGAGCGAAACCGATTCCGGTGAGGGTTTTCCAGGAATTTCCGCCCTGTAAGCACGCCCTTCCTTTGGGCGTGGGAGTACCCTTCCGGGCAAGAAGAAAGAGGTCTTCATGACCACGCAAAAACCTCGTCCTCCCTTGAAAGCGGGCGCCACGCAGAGCTTCCCCGTTCTGCCGCTGCGGGACATCGTCGTTTTCCCGCACATGATCGTGCCGCTGTTCGTGGGACGCGAGAAATCGATCCGCGCGCTCGAAGAGGTGATGCGGAACGACACCTATATTCTGCTTGCCACGCAAATGAACGCCTCGGACGACGATCCGGCGGCGGGGTCGATCTATAAGGTCGGCGTGCTGGCGCAGGTTCTGCAACTGTTGAAGCTTCCCGACGGCACCGTGAAAGTGCTCGTCGAGGGCATCGAACGCGCGCAGATCAAGAACTACAACGACCGTCCCGAATTTTACGAGGCGGAAGCCACGGTGCTACCGAGCGAAGTCTCGAGCCCGATCGAAGTCGAGGCGCTTGCGCGCTCGGTCGTGAACGAGTTCGAGAGCTATGTGAAGCTCAACAAAAAAGTCTCACCCGAAGTTGTCGGCGTGATCTCGCAGGTCGAGGATTACTCGAAGCTTGCAGATACGGTCGCCTCGCACCTAGCGGTGAAAATTCCCGACAAGCAGGCGGTGCTGGAGCTGACCTCCGTCACCGCGCGGCTCGAAAAAGTGCTCGGGCTGATGGAAAGCGAAATCTCGGTCTTGCAGGTCGAGAAGCGCATCCGCACGCGCGTCAAGCGCCAGATGGAGAAGACCCAGCGCGAGTACTACCTGAATGAGCAGATGAAGGCCATTCAGAAGGAACTCGGCGACGAGGACGGCAAGGACGAACTCGCGGAGATCGAAGAGAAGATCAAGCGCACCAAACTCACCAAGGAAGCGCGCGACAAGGCGAACCACGAGTTGAAGAAGCTCCGCCAGATGTCGCCGATGTCCGCGGAAGCGACGGTGATCCGCAACTATCTCGATTGGCTGCTGTCGATCCCCTGGAACAACAAGAGCAAGGTCAAGAAAGATCTCGGCTACGCCGAGAAGATTCTTGAAGCCGACCACTACGGCCTCGACAAGGTGAAGGAACGCATCGTCGAATATCTTGCGGTGCAGACCCGCTCGAACAAGCTGACAGGCCCGATTTTGTGCCTTGTGGGCGCGCCGGGCGTCGGCAAAACCTCGCTGGGCAAGTCGATCGCGAAAGCGACCGGGCGCGAATTCGTGCGCGTGTCGCTCGGCGGCGTGCGGGACGAGGCCGAAATCCGCGGCCATCGCCGCACCTATATCGGCTCAATGCCGGGCAAGGTCATCCAGTCGATGCGGAAGGCGAAAAAGTCCAATCCGCTCTTTCTGCTCGACGAAATCGACAAGATGGGCGCCGATTTCCGGGGCGATCCGTCGTCGGCGCTGCTTGAGGTGCTCGACCCCGAGCAGAATTCGACGTTCAACGACCATTACCTCGAGGTCGACTACGACCTTTCGAACGTGATGTTCGTGACGACGGCGAATACATTGAACATTCCGCCGGCATTGCTCGATCGTATGGAAGTGATCCGCATCGCGGGCTACACCGAGGACGAAAAAGTCGAGATCGCGCGCCGCCATTTGATCCCGGCGCAGATGACGAAGCACGGCCTCAAATCCGAAGAGTGGTCGGTCGATCAGGAAGGTCTGCTCCTCTTGATCCGCCGCTACACGCGGGAAGCGGGGGTGCGCAGCCTTGAGCGCGAACTCGCGACGCTGATCCGGAAAGCGGTGAAGGAGATCATAGCCGAGGACAAATCGTCGGTTGCTGTCACGGCCGGCAATCTCGAGAAGTATCTGGGCGTGCCGAAATATCGCTTTGGCGAAGCCGAAACCGAAGATCAGGTCGGTGCCGTTACCGGCCTTGCCTGGACGGATGTGGGCGGCGAGCTGCTCACGATTGAGAGCCTAATGATGCCCGGCAAGGGCAAAATGACGGTCACGGGCAACTTGCGTGACGTGATGAAAGAGTCGATCTCGGCGGCGGCGTCCTATGTCCGCTCGCGCGCGGCCGCGCTCGGCATCAAGCCGACGCTGTTCGAGAAGAAAGACATCCACGTACACGTGCCGGAAGGCGCGACGCCGAAGGACGGTCCGTCGGCCGGCGTTGCGATGGCGACGGCGATCGTCTCGGTCATGACCGGTGTTCCGATCCATCGGGATATCGCGATGACCGGCGAGATCACGCTACGCGGCCGGGTGCTTCCGATCGGCGGCCTGAAGGAGAAGCTCCTGGCGGCGCATCGCGGCGGCATCAAGAAGGTCTTGATCCCCGAGGAGAACGCAAAGGACCTCGCGGAGATCGCCGATAACGTGAAAAGCGGGCTCGAAATCGTCCCGGTTTCGCGCATGGACGAAGTGTTGGCGCATGCGCTGACGCAGAAACCAGAGGCGATCGAATGGGATGAGGAAGCCGCGGCTAGCTCTGTACCTGTCAGTAAGACGGGTGAAGAGGACGACTCGTCGGGTATTGTCGCCCATTAGCAATATCAAAGACTTACCTAGCCTTTTGTAGGCGGCGGATGAGTTCCGCCGCCTATACTGTTTTACGGCTTGCTCATCAACAATCGAGGAAAATAGCCGTTTCTCGGTCAAAAGCCTTTTTTTTGCCCCCTAATCGGGGAACCTAGCGGGCAATCCAGACTTGAAGCTGGAGATTCGCTCCAGCCAAGCATTTTGAAGGATCACCCGATGACCAAGAACGAATTGATCGCGCAGGTTTCGGATAAGACGCAACTAAACCGGAACGATGCCACCAAAGCGGTCGAAGCGACGTTCGACGTGATCACCGGCGCCCTGAAAGGGGGCGATGAAGTGAAGCTTATCGGCTTCGGCAGTTTCACAGTCGCCCAGCGCAAGGCGCGCGAGGGCCGCAATCCGCGGACCGGCGAGCCGGTGCAGATCGCGGCTTCCAAGGCGCCTAAATTCACGGCCGGCAAAGGCCTCAAGGACGCGGTGAATTTCCCGTAGACGAAACCGCCGGTTCGGACCTATACGATCTCGTGCTCCCGCCCTTGGCGGGAGCATTCGAGTTTTTGGGCGGTTAGCTCAGCTGGTAGAGCATCTCGTTTACACCGAGAGGGTCGGAGGTTCGAGCCCTTCACCGCCCACCAATATCCCCGCATCGACAGAATGCGCGCCCGTGCGGCGACATTGCCATGGTTATACATTCATAGAGGGAAACCAATATACAACTGCGTCGCGGCGAATATCGTTTTGGCGGGAAAGCCGCCATGTCATTTGTGCCAAAAATAATTCCGGGTGGAAAATCGGCAAGCCAAAAGCCCGTTCGAGCCGCGCCCAGGAAAATTGAACAGAGCGACATCGTCGATATTACACGGCTCAGCCGGGCTTTTTTTGGGATTCGGTCAATCGAAGACAGACTGAAAATCATTGTATTCATCGAAGAATTGGCGGAAGCCGAGCGGTCAGAGCACTGGTACTAGCAGAGCGATTAATCACTGAAAGTGCGAGCGGTCACGGGGCGACGAATATGCATGAAACGCAGCCCGTGGATTGGTTCGCGAAAGTTACAATCACCGGCAAAAACGTCGTTCTTGAGCCGCTCTCGCCGAAACATCACGACGACCTTGCCGTAGCGGGAGCGGATCCTTCGATCTGGCGATGGCTACCGAGGCCGCATTATCTGCCGGGATCGATGGCGAAATTTATTCAATCCGCCGAAAAGGTCTCGGCAAATCGTTCAGCGGTCGTGTTTGCAACAATTGATCGAAAGAGCCGGAGCGCCGTCGGCTCGACGCGCTATCATCATATCTTTCCCGAACATCGGCGCCTCGAGATCGGCGTGACATGGCTGGGAACGCAATTTCAGCGTTCGCACATAAACACCGAGGCAAAATTCTTGCAGCTTTGGTACGCGTTTGAAAAATTGCGATGCCGCCGCGTTGAATTGAAGGTCGATGTGGAGAACATGAAATCGCGCGAGGCGATTGCGCGCCTCGGCGCGAAAGAAGAAGGAATCTTTCGAAAACACATGCTTTATGAGGATGGCCGAAACCGAGACAACGTTTACTTCTCGATCATCGACGATGACTGGCCGTTTGTCCGGACTTTGCTCGAGCAGAAGCTCGGCTATCAGATTACGCCGGCGGCCGAATAAGCCCGCTTGTTTGTTAATGGGCCATTTCGAATTGCGACCCGTATTTCGCGGGATCGAACAGGTCGTGGCGCTGCCAGCGCTCACAGGAAGCGATCGTATTCACGAGCAGCATCGAGACGGTCATCGGCCCGACGCCGCCGGGTACGGGCGTAATATAGGACGCTTTTTTCGCCACACCTTCGAAATCCACATCACCTACGAGCTTGCCGTCACTTGTCCGGTTAATTCCAACATCGATTACGACAGCGCCGGTCCGGACCATTTGCGGAAGAATAAGGTTCGGCTTGCCCGCGGCCACGACCAGAATATCGGCGAGGATCGTGAACTGCGCGAGGTCTTTGGTCTTCGCGTGGCAGATGCTAACGGTCGCTTCATGGTGCATCAGCATCAACGCCATCGGTTTGCCGACGATATTGCTTGCGCCGACGACGACGACATTCTTGCCTTCGAGCGGAATTTTTTCGTGCTCGAGAAGTTTTAGGACGCCATAGGGCGTGCAGGGCGGAAACACGGTTCCGCCGACGACCAATCCGCCGACATTATAAAGATGGAACCCATCGACGTCCTTGTCCACGGATATTGTCCGCAAGATACGTGCGATGTCGAAAGAAGGAGGTAGGGGAAGCTGAACCAGAATTCCATGCACCTTCGGGTCGGCGTTCAGTTCCTCGATGCTTTCGATTACGGTTTCCTGATCCACATTTTCAGGAAAGTCGAATCGAAAGGATTGCATGCCCGCTTCGGCGCAGGCGCGAATTTTGTTTCTTACATAGACGCGCGACGCGGGATTCGAGCCGACTAAAATGACGGCGAGTCCGGGCGGGGTCCCGCCGTGGGCGACGATTCTGTCAACACGTTCGCGGCACTCCGCGCGAATTTTGGCCGCGACTGCTTTTCCGTCGATAATTTTGGCTGTCATGATGCTTAGATAGTGGCGGATGGCTTTCAATGAAAGCCATCCGCGTTCTTCTTTCTTACAATTGAACTTCTTCGAGTTCCTTGCCGGAGGTTTCCGGTCCGATCCAGTAACCGATGATCGTTAAGACCCACAGGAAGGAAGTCGCAAGAAACGGAATTGTCGGTCCGTAGTGCGCGATGCCCCATCCGACGAGATACGGCGCGACGATTGAAGCAACACGGCCGCCACCGACCATGATGCCGAAACCCGTCGCCCGCAGGCTCGTGCGGAAGAACTCGCTGAGATACGTGTCGCCGACGCCCCACAGCCAGCCCAACATGCCGATCATGATGGCCCCGAAGATCAGGAAGGTGTTGAAATCTTCCGTCCGCGAAGCGACCACGGTGCAGCCGATCATGATGAGAGCACCGAGGATGCCCGCCGGGCGTCGCCCGATGAGATCCGACAAGCCGGTGCCAACATACGACAGGACGAACTGCACGACGTAGAAACACATCGCGTAGAAGATCGCGTCGGTCGGCGTCACGTTGAACTTCTTCACCATGAAGGCGGTGAGGAAGACCGTGATGCCCCAGTAACCGCAAGCATTCGCCACATAGAGCAACCAGCCCACAATGATGCGATGCCACGCTCCGGGGATGGAGAAGATGTTCACCCGCGGGCGCGCTTTGCCTTCGATCTTGATCAGATGCTCAACCTCAGCCGCTGCATGTTTGTAGCGGGCCGACTCCTGCACGATGCGCCGGAGCAGGAACACGCCGATCGCCGGTACGATGGCGAAGCCGAAGGCCCACTGCCAGCCGAATCGCGGCACGATGTACAGCGTGCAAGCGGCGGCGAAGATGTAGCCCGCGGAATAGAGCGAGAACATGATGCCGCCGGTGCCGAGCGCGCGGACCTTCTTTGGCCACATCTCGGCGGTGTAGGGCGCGCCGACCGCGAGTTCGCCCGCGCCGCCGATGCCGGTTAGGAAGCGCAGGAAGGTGAAGATGTAAAGATTGGTCGAAATGCCGCCGAGCGCGGTGGTGAGGCCGTAAAGAATGATCGACCAACCGAGCGCGTCGCGCCGACCGATTCGGTCCGCTAGGAATCCGAACCCAATGGTGCCGATCGTATAGCCGACCAGAAAGATCGAGCCGATTAGACCGATCGTCTGCATCGAGACGTTGAGGTCATGGGCCAGAGTAGGGGCCAGCATGCCGAAGACATTCACCGCATAGGCATCGAATCCATATCCGAGCCCCGCCGCAAGCGCGACGAGAAGGGCCTCTCTAAACGGAATATGGATATCGGCATGCGTCGGGGGTTTGGATGCCGCCATCCTTCCCCCTTTAATCGCTGTATCGCTCATTGTTTCCTCTCCCTAAGGATCATCGTGACAGCAAGAAGCGTTGCTGTTCGCTTGACCATTTTTCTTCAACGGGTTTCGACTTGCGTTCAAAGAGAGCGAAGTTACTGTCGGTGAATGCCAAGCGTCCCCCTGCGAAATCATGCAGCGGACATTGCTCGCCGGTAAATCATTCCTGCAAATTCCAAGATAGAACGCGGCTATTTTGGTGCGGCCTTGGTATTCCACGGTCTATCGGCCGGATTGCGAGGCCCCCTTCAGATATTGAACCCTTTCGCTCAGTCTATACTTAAATAAGGAGTTTCGATTTTTTCGCGCCTAGCAGCGGCTAAGGCGCCATTGGTAAGATGGAATCAGAAAAACGGCCAATTAGCCGCATATTGCTTGAGGAGAAACGCCATGGCAGCCAAGAATCATCGGCAGTGGACCGCTGAGCCCAATCTGCAGATGAACGAATGGGTCGACAGCCGAATCTATTCGGACCCGAACATCTTCGAAGAGGAACTGGAGAAGATTTTCAAGAAGACCTGGATTCCCGTTTGCCATGAATCGGAGCTTCCGAAACCCTACGATTTTCGCACGACCTCGATCGCCCGCGAACCTGTTGTCGTGTGCCGGGGGCCAGACAACGAGGTCCGCGCCTTTCTCAACGTTTGCCCGCATCGCGGCATGATCATCGAGCGCCGCCCGTCCGGAAGCTTTCTGGAGGGCCAGCCCTCGGGCAATCCGAAGCGCATGACGTGCATGTTCCATGCGTGGCAATACGACATGAAAGGCAACTGCGTTTACATCAGCCGCGAGAAAGAGGGTTATCAGGAGCGGCTCTGCAAAGAGGATGTCGGGCTGCGCCGGCTCCGCTGCGAGGTGAAGTTTGGCGGCTTTGTATGGGTCAATCTCGACGACAACCCGGCGGTATCGCTCGAGGATTGGGGTACGCCGGCGTTCGAGTGTCTGCGCAAGTCGCTCGACGCCGAGCCGCTGGAAGTTTTCCACTATCACAAGGCGATCGTGAACACGAACTACAAGCTGTGGCACGACACCAACTGCGAATTTTACCACGACTTCATGCACTACCATAACCGCGTTACCGGGTTTAACGACGCCTATTTCGCGCGCAAGAACTCCGCCTTCGATCACGGCCACATCGTCGTCGGTACCTTCGAGGTGAATTACGAAAAGTACGAGGGCTTCGACAGCCGTGCGGCGCTTTCCTTCCCGCATTTGCCGCCTAACCAGTGGTACATGATCGACATGTTCCCCGGCATGAACTTCAACCTGCGCGGCTCGGCGTTTCGTTGCGACATCGTTACGCCGCTCGGCCCGGACAAGGTCATGATCGAGTTCCGCGGTCTCGGCTTGAAGCGCGACACGCCGGAAGAGCGCGAGACCCGGATCAACCATCACAATTCGATCTGGGGACCGTTCGGCCGGAACCTGCACGAAGATCTGATCGGCGTGCAGGGGCAGGGCACCACGATGGCGACAGGCTCTGAGCCCCGCCGGATCTTGCACGGCCGGCATGAAAACCAGACCATCCATGACGAAAACGGTATGCGGCACTATTATGAAGAGTGGGGCCGCTGGATGAACCGGACGCCGAGCAAACCGGAGCAGCCGTTCGTCGACGCGGTCCAGGTCGCGGCGGAATAGATAATATCCGATCGCCGATACGACCGGCGGTCGGATTTTTTCCCGTTGGAAATGCAAACGCCGGGGCGAGACAACGCTCCGGGCTCACATAAATCATGGGGAACTATCGTGGAAGCGGCCAGTCTCGTTCGTGATGCCATCTACCGGTCAACCATCATGCTCGATCAGCAAAACTGGGACGGCTGGCTCGATCAATGCGACGACGAATTTCATTATGCGATCAAGTCATGGAGTCCGGAGATCAACAAGGACATGACGTATCTTTCTCTGGACCGGAAAGGCGTGGAAAGCCTGATCAGACTCCTGCCGAAGCATAATACGGATCATTCTCCGCTCACGCGTCACACGTCGGTGTACACGGTGGAAATGAACGGCGATGCGATCGCGCATGCGGTCAGCTCGGTCGTGGTCTATCAAAATCTTCTTGACGGCATCAATTCGCATATCGATGCGGGCGAAAGCCGCCTGTTCCTGGTCGGCAAGTATATCGATCAGCTGAAGATTAAAGACAACAAGGCGAAATTTGTTAGTCGTGAAGTTCGGTTGGAAAACCGCCGCCTCGACAAGGGATCGCATTGGCCAATCTGAATGCGATCGTTGCGGGGTAAAGAACGAAAATGAGTTGGACAAAAATCTGCGACGCAAGCGAGGTTTCGGAGAACTCGGTCAAAAAGTTTAGCGTAAACGGTTTTTCCGTGGTCGTTGTGAATTACGGCGCGGGATTTCGGGTCATTCCGCCGATCTGCCCGCACATGGAAGAGCCGCTGGAGGAATCGGGCGTCGTTGTCCGTTGTACGCTGACCTGCACGAAACATCTGTGGTGCTGGAATTTGCAGACCCTTGACATGCAGGGCGAGACCGAAAAGCCGCTCAAGATTTACGAATCGAAGGAAGAGGGCGGCGCCATCTTTGCCAATGTCGAGCAAGAACTGGTCTACGAGTTCGAAGACGAAGGCGAAGACGACGACGATTTTTTCAAATGAGAGCGGCCGCGGCGCGATGAAAATATCCGTCCAAAGCAAGAGCGGTGAACACAGCTTCGATTGCGGTGAACACGAGACCATCCTGCACGCAGGATTGCGGCAAGGACTGAATCTTCCTTATGAATGCGCGACCGGTACATGCGGGACCTGCCGCGCCCGGGCAATGAGCGGTGACTATGAGTCGCTCTGGAAAGAAGCGCCGGGAGCGGTGCGGCTGAAGCCGGAAAAAGGCGATATTCTGATGTGTCAAACGCGAGCACGCTCGGACTGCGTGTTACGCGTGCCGGCGGAGACTTCGGTATGCCAGGGCACTCCTCCCGCCCGGCGAAGCGGTGTAATTCGAAATATCGAGCCGCTTACAAAAGACGTCGCGCGCTTCGATCTGCATCTATCCGACCCCATGGCGTTCGAGGCGGGGCAGTTCATTGTGGTGGAGACGCCTGATCTCCGCGGCGGCCGCGCGTATTCGATGGTCAACTTTGAAAGCTCGGCGGCCGATCGCATCGAACTCGTACTAAAACAAAAACCGGAAGGAAAATTCAGCGCGTGGCTCTTTGGAGACAGAAAGCGCGAGGAAAATGTCACGGTTTTTGGCCCCTTGGGCCGCGCTGTCTTCCGGCCTAACGAAGATAAAGACATTATTTGCATCGCCGGCGGTTCGGGAATCGCGGGGATGATGTCCATTCTTGAACGCGCGATATGTGCTGATTATTTCAAGACACACAAGGGAACGGTTTTTTTTGGCGTCAGAAGTCACGCGGACGAATTTTATCTCGACGAGCTTGCCGAATTTGTCGAGCTATCGCATGGAAATCTTGAGGTAACGATTGCGCTGTCACACGAGGCGCCGAGTTCCGCGTCTCACCACGAATATCCCAACCTCAAGCTTGCGACCGGTATGGTGCACGAGGTGGCGCAGAAAAATCTCGGCGGCAGAGGCGAGAACGCGATCGCGTATATTGCGGGCCCGCCACCGATGGTCGACGGAGCGATCCGCAGCCTGCTTTCGAACGGCGTGACCGTTGGGAGTATTCGATATGACAAGTTCAGCTAGCGCGAAAGCGATGCCCATTGTCGCTCCGCTTTGGGAAGAAATCCCCGATGGGGATCCGCGAGAGTTCGCGCGGGCGCGCACGGAAACGATCAATCTCGTTCAATGGCTGGCGAGAATTGCCAATAGTTATGTCTTAGCGCCGCTCCCGGATGAGCGTGTGGTTCTTGAATTTCGTTCGGCCAACCCCGCATTTGTTACGCAGGAATTTCACGGCAACACAGCTCTCGAATTGCGACTCGCCAATCTGGAAATGCAATTTCTCGATCATGGAAGGCCGGTTCCGCACATTTTTGACCCCGAAGAACATTCACCCGCGAAGGTTGAGGCGTGGCTCCTGGTCGAGTTGCTGCACAGGGGAGTCGATCGGACGAAATTTTCGAAGAAGCTGCCATATGCCGTCCCGAATTTGATGAGCGGCGACGCGGAAGATCATTCGCCGACGACCTGCCAAAATGGTCTCGCGCAACTCGCCGTCTGGTTTCGGAATGCCGCTTCAGTTCTTTCATCCGCGAAAAGCGGGTCACGAGTCGTTGCTTTGCCGCAAACGCTTACGCTTACCTATATTTCGAAGAACAAGCCCGAGCCGGGGCGCGGTTTCTCGATCGGCGACGAAACCGTTGAACCTCATTTTTTTGTCATAAGTACGGGAAGCCAAAAGCGGTCGGTACTGAAAGCATCGCAATTGCGTGACGAAAGCAATCCGGGAATTGCCGCCGCTCAGTTTATCGGCGGTGCGTGATTGCGTTTCTTACGCGCGCTTCAGCTTTCTGGGCACTTCGGCAAGCGGAAGCGGACCGAGCTCTTCTTCGATGCGTTTCTGCAACTCACCGGATTTATTGAACTCCTTGAGAATCGACACAAAGGCGTTCGCCATCGGCAGCACGATTTCGCCTTCGGCCCAGAACAGCCCGACCTCCTGGCTGGCAACAGGTTCGATGAGCGGAAGCGCGCGCGTATTTTTGAACAAGCCTGGCACGTGCGCGAAATGCGATGGGATGATCGTACAAAGCTCGGTGCATTGCGTCTGAAACATCAAATGCAAAATGGATTCGGATTCGACCCGCGCAACGGGAGCGCAGCCAACGTTTTTGAACACGCGATCGACGAACCGGCGTTCGTGCATCGACGGCCGCAACATCGCAAGCGGCAGCTCAGCCGCTTCGCGCCAAGTGATCGTTTTCTTTTTCTTGTATTGCGCCGTATCGGGAACAAGAAGACTCATGCGCTCGGTGTAAATGGGCAGCGTATTTTTCCGGCCGAGATCCGCCTTGTCGAGGTATGTGAGCGCCACGTCGAGCGCGAAGTTGTTCAAGCCGAGTTTCATCGCCTCGTTGCCGATGAACTGAACGTCCACGCGCACGCCGGGATATTGGCTGCGAAACGTCTGCAGCACAGCAGGCAGAACCGGCGACATCGACGGCATCGCGCCGAGCCGAAGGTGTCCCGTCAGATCCTTTTTCATGATCGCGATTTCTTTACGCATCGCGTCGCAATAGGCGAGGACCCCGCGCGACCAGCTTGCAACGCGCTCGCCTTCGGCAGTCAATCCCTGAAAGCGCTGCCCTCGCCCGCGCAAAAAAATGGGCACGCCGAGTTCAAGTTCGAGTTGTTTAATTCCGCTCGAGAGGCTCGGCTGCGTCACGTTGCAGCGATGTGCCGCTCGGCCGAAATGCCGCTCCTCTGCGACAGCAACGAGGTAGCGAAACTGCCTGATGAACATTTCCCGGTCCGATCGAGCGAGAGAAACACCGAATAATAGACTAAATCTAAAATAGGCGCGATTTAAGGCCGTCGATCAACGAATAGATTCCACCTTAGGGTTCTTATTTTTTCGTAGTGGGCAAGGAGCGAGCCAGTGCAATTCCAGATTCCGGAATTTTTTCTGATCTCTTTGCTTGGCTGCTTCTCTGGTTTGATGATCGGATGCATTGGCGTCGGAGGCGTGATCTTAGTTCCCGCGCTCGTTTTCCTCGGCGGAATACCCATTCAGATTGGTATTCCAGCAGCGATGTTCGCCTACATTCTTTCGGGTGCAGTAGCGACGCTTGTTTTCGCAAAGCACAAATCAATCAAGTGGAGCATGGCTAGTTTGCTGTGCATCGGCGCAACGCCGACCGCTTTCGGGGGCGCATGGGCTGTGAGCGTCGTCAATCCGCGATGGCTGGAAATCGGGCTCGGCCTTCTGACTCTTCTGTCAGGATTGAACGCTTTGCGCACGTCACACGTGGAATCCACGACTCACAGCGCCGCCTCAGGAGGCGCGATGTTTGGCATCGGCGCTTTCACCGGGTTTTTGTCGTCGGTGACAGGGACGGGCGGGCCGCTGGTGCTGGTACCGATCCTCGTGGCAGCCAGCGTGCCGGTGCTTACGGCAGTCGGTTTGAGCCAGGTCATTCAGGTACCAATCGCGGTCGCGGCTACGGCGGGTAATCTGCTGTATGGAACAGTTGATGTTGTTCTCGCCTCCATTCTCGCGGTCTCACTCACAATCGGTTCATGGTATGGCGCGAAGCTTGCCCACAACGTGTCGAGAGATCGTCTGCGCCGGATCGTTTCCATCGTCCTGGTCGTGGTTGGCCTGTTCATTCTTTGTGGCGTCGCTTGGCGTCTTATTCGATGAAACTGAATGGCGTCGAGCTGCGGTCCGATTTCGGCGATCCGCTGGGAGAAACGAAAGCTTGCCGGCAGGAAAGCGCTCTGTTCGATTTTTCGTTCATACACTCAGCGCGAATTAGCGGTGAGCGAGCACGGCGAATCGTAGAAGCGTTTTCGTCGCGATCCTTGCAATCATTGCTGGACGGGAAGATTCTTTACGCGGTTCGCGCCGATGAAAATGGGTGGGCGGTATCCGATCTCACGATCTGGAAAACTGCAGCGAATACGTTCGAAGTGATGAGCGGCCGAGCGGAGGACGTAACTGCGCTTTTGAACTTCAATGACGACGTACAGGTAGAAGACGTCAGTGAGGAAAGGGCGGTACTAGCCGTTCAAGGGCCGCTCTCACTTCCTGCCCTTCAACAAGCGGGGGCGGATCGTGGGATCGCGGACCTCGAGTATTTCTCGTTCGCGCGTACGTCCATCGGAAGTATTCCCTGCATCGTCAGCCGTATCGGATATACTGGCGAAGACGGATTTGAAGTGATCCCCGCTCGCCAGAACTTTGACAAACTCTGGAAAATGCTCGCCGCGCATGCGCGTCCAGCAGGTTTTATCGCTGCGGATATATTGAGGATCGAAGCGGGTTTCGTTTTATTCACGAATGAGTTTCGGCTGCCGGTTTCGCCGATAGAAGCCGGGCTCGGAAAGTTCTATTCCGGTCCCGAAAACTGGAAGCCCGAACTAAAGATCGTGACGTTTCAGGCCGAAACTGACGCACTGAAACCTTTGCCATGGCAACCGCCTGTCAAATTATCGCGATCCATGAGCCCGGGTGAGATTGTCGTGACGTCTGCATGCCGTAGTCTTTTGAACGGAAAAATTATCGGTTTCGGCTATGTTCCGATTGCGACTCCGAAAGGCGCGGCGCTGAAAGACAAAAGCGGTGTTTTTCGCAATATCTCGCAGTTGCAAATGCCGTTTTATGATTGGCGCAAGCTGCGTCCACGCACTAACCTGCTGAAAACCGCGAACGAATAGTTCTCGGCAAACATAAGATAGTCGAAGCGTATTTGACGAAACCGCCTGAGCGGATGCCCCATGCTGTCCTGATATTCCAGTGGGAGGAAGAAAGTCATGGCTGAAGCGCCAGCAAGAAAAAAAGTTACCATCAACACACTGAACGCAAAGATGAAAAAGGGCGAGCCGATCACGCAGCTCGCCGCCTACGACTACCGCACGGCGGTCGTCGCAGACCGGCTTGGTATCGACATCCTTTGTGTTTCCGATACCGGCGGCATGATTCTATTCGGCCATCAGAGCACGGTGAAGGTCAGTTTCGACGAAGTCATGATGATGTCGCAGGCGATCGATCGCGGCTCGAAATACGGGCTGCGGATGGTCGATATGCCATACTGGAGCTTCCATGTTTCGCCCGAACAGGCCGTCGAAAACGCCGGGCGCTTTGTGCATGAAGCGAATGCCGAAGTGATGAAATGCGAAGGCAACAAGTATCACGCTAAGAACATCGAAGCGATCGTTCGCGCCGGTATTCCGGTGCAGGGGCATATCGGCATTACGCCGATGCGCATGCCGCAGATCGGAGGCTTCGTGGCGCAAGGAAAAACCGCGAAGCGCGCGAAGGAAATGGTCGAAGACGCGAAGGCGATGGTCGACGCCGGATGCTTCTCGATCCTGTGCGAAGTGACCACTTCGGAAGTGGCGGAATATCTCGCTCAAACGCTGCCCGTGCCGGTAATCAGCCTAGGTGCCGGCAACTGCGCGCACGGCGTTCACATCATTTCTTCCGATCTCTTCCATCTTTGGGAAGAGCACGTGCCGCGCCACTCGCGCATTTACACCGACCTCATTCCGATCATGGAAGATGTGTTCACCCGCTACATGAACGACGTGAAAACCCGCAACTATCCGGGTGAGAAGGAAACGGTCTTCATGAACCCGGACGAGGCTACGGCCTTCGCGACCGAGATGAAATGGGACCGCAAACTCGACGAGCTTCGCTCGGCGAAGAAGAAATCGGCGTAGCTTGTAACGCCACAAGGAGCGTTCGCGCGATCCCCTCCGCGGACGCTCTTTGTTATTTATTTGCTTTTAGAACGTAGATCCATGCCTGCTTCACAACATCAGAATCCGAAGTCCGACATCGAGATCTCGCAGACGGCGAAGAAGCGTCCGATCTTGGAGGTCGCGAAGGAAAAACTCGGCATCCCGGCGGAAAGCCTCGATCCCTATGGCCACTACAAGGCCAAGGTGTCG
>Ga0070682_100000401_pt1 | contig 28940 bp, 23 predicted proteins | sample KBSC63LmetaG_FD_64668 | JGI IMG/M metagenome (GOLD analysis project Ga0070682, IMG submission 64668) | Corn rhizosphere microbial communities from Kellogg Biological Station, Michigan, USA - KBS C6-3L metaG | ecosystem: Host-associated > Plants > Roots > Rhizosphere | place: USA: Michigan...
TTCGTCGTCGAACTCGAATTCCTGCCCGGGCGGCAAAAGCTCGCCGGCTACGACGTACGTTCATTAATTAAATATCAGTCGTGAAAAGCAAGCAGTAAACAGCGAACAGCAGACAGCCGGAAGCGGTGGTGCCCTACTTTGAATTCTCTCAGTGCGTTCTTTGTGCTCTCTGTGTCTCGGTGGTGAATAAAGTAGGCAAAGACTCATCACAGAGGCACAAAGGACACGGAGGTCTCACCGAGAAACTGAAATTAGGTCACTACCGGAAGCTTAACGATCTTTTTGCTGTTTGCTGTTTACTGTATGCTGTCTACTTTGATGCTCCCGTAGCTCAGTTGCATAGAGCGTCCGCCTCCTAAGCGGAAGGTCGCGCGTTGGAATCGCGCCGGGGGCACCAGTTTTTCACAGTCCGCTCACATAAAGGGCCAATGCGCGCCAGGTCACGGGACCTCCGGTGCGCGGCAAGTCTGACTTGCCTAACACCTGGCCCCAAAACCTTTTTCCGGTCTAGACCGGAAAGACATGTGGGTATTAGCCGTTCCGGCAAGTCAAAGACTTGCCGCGCACCAAGGGTCAAGACCCGTCCTCACACGTCGACAAACTTCGCGCGGTGCTTCGGGTCCGGCAACATGCAGGATTCATGTTTACCGAAAACGCGATAACGATTGCGCGCGACTATTTTGTAAACCGCATCGCGAAACGTCCCCGGTAGAATCCTGCCGACACTCATCAGCCGCCACACCCCACCGAGCTGTTCCAGCATGTAAAGAATTGCGTCGGAGCGCGCGAGTAGTCTCTCGTCCGGTTGAGCGTGTCCCTTGATCACATAGACGGTATCAAGATCGTTTGGATCGATGCCGTGACGCGTCAGCACCTCGCGTGTGAAGTCGCTCTGTAGCGACGCGAAGCGGACGCGGTCGTGCTGGTCACGCTTGAGAATGAACTGCACGAGATGATTGCACAGTCCGCATACACCATCGTAGAGAACAATTGGATTAGTTTGGGCTTCGGACAAAATGGGGTGGTGACCTGCGTCGAAGTACTTATTTGAACTCAAAAGAATTTAGATACTCGTTGTACGCGTGATCCCAACGGTTGACGGTTTTTTCCGGGCCCGTGAGTTTTGCAAAGTAAGACCCTTTTGGCGTGTCGATGATCGCTCCGCGTAAACGGTAAATAGCGTTGGCATCTTTTGGAGCGCTGTCCTGCGACATGCCGCCAGAATAGGTCCCCAAGACATCGACAGTGCTAACGGCAAGACCGTTGACAGTTTGTGTTCCCAACTTCGCCTTGTCTTTCGAAGCTGAGCCGTCAGGCTGCTTCACCTGATTGATCCAGCGCTCGATGTTTGCTTCGGGTGTGCCTCCCTGCCCTTTGCCAAAGTAATAAACAACCAGCAGCGCGTCGTCGCTGTCTCCCTCCGCTTTAGGCAATTTGTATTGCGCGAAACGCATCTCCGAAGTCGGCTTCTCTTCGATCCAGCCGGCCGGAACTTTGAAGTGCAACTCGCCCGCAACGGTTTGTGCCGGCGCGCTCAAACCAGGCGCCGCAGGTGCAACAGGACCAGCAGCAGCCGGACTTCCGGAGTTTTTTGAACAACCCGTGACTACGAGACTAAGCGCAAAGATGCAAATAATTGTCTTCATGATGTTGGATTTAATCGCAAAGGCAGAGACACTGCAAGGGTCGAATTTTTACGGTTCAGGCGTCGATAACAAATAAACCGCAAACGATGCCAGCCAGTGCTCGCCTGCATAGTCGCCGCTCGCCACATGAGCCAGCGCATCATTCGCATGTGCGCGTGCCGCGTTCGCCAGTACCCTTCGCGCGGGATCATTTGCCGGTAACGCGTTCGCTATGCTTCTCATGCACCAGGCCCGACTAAGGTTCAAGCCGTCAAGATGCACGAGTTTCGGATCGCTGCGGTCGCTTACGGTAGCGGGCTCGAGTAAAGTCCTGGGCGAACCCGCCGCCATTTGCGGTAAAAAACGTTGGAACCACGCGGGAAACTCAGAGGCCGGCAACACGCGGCGCATCAAATCCGCTTCCATCAACGCCGGCGAAAAGAAATCTTCACCGCCAGGTTCCCACGCGCCCGGATAATTTTGATCGTTGCCAAAATAAGTGCGACTCCGCTCCGCAATCAACTGAAGCAGTTTCTCATTCCTGCTGGTCTTCGCGTAGTCAAAGGCGAACGCAAGCCCGAACGCTGTGTTGGGATGCACGCCGGTGCGTATCGGGTAAGTCTGCTTCGGTAAAAATGCGAGATAGGAATCAACGAGCGCATCCGCGAGCGGCTTCAGGTTTTGCGCCCATGCCTTTTCGTCTGCGTCATCAGACAGCGAGAGTTCTTCCGCAAGTTTCAGCAACCAGGCCCAACCATAGGTGCGTTCAAACGACTGGCGGTTCTTTTGTTTAAGGTAAGCTGCTTCGACTTGAATGTTCGCTGCCTTCAGATTGCTGCTAAGCGCGATACGAATTTCCGGTGACTCCGCCAAATCAGGAAAAAGTCGTAACAGGCGGACCAGCATCCAATGGCCGTGCACGGAAGAATGCCAGTCATAACAACCGTAGAACGCCGGATGAAGCGCGCGAGGATTCTGGACGTCCTGCCCGTCGTTCAATACGTGTTCAGGCTTATTTGGATATTCCCTCGTGACACACTTGAGCGCCAGCCGGGCGAAGTGGGAAGCCTGAGCTTTCGTTAAAGACAACGGGTTCGATGTTTGCGCATTCGAGTTCAGAACCGTTCCCATAAAAACTATTATCATGAGCAAAGAGAACAGAAACGTCTTCAACAATTCAACCTCCACTCCGCCGCAGGCGGTTCTGACAGGTTTAGTAACGATGGGACGGCCGGCCCACGTGAATGTGCGGTCCGGTTGCAGTGCCCGGTATCGCCTGGCGAAATGCCAGGAAAGGGATTCCGTTTGCGCGCAGATAACCCAGCAACGCCTGGCCTTCAGGTCCATCCGGATGCAGCGATACGTCCATCGAGTTGTGATGATCGAGGCGCCAACGGTCGTGAATGCTTCCCTGCCCAAACACAGCCACCGGCAACGGTCTCTTGAATGCATCCTGGAAGAATTTTTGTACTCGCCAGGCGTCGGACAATACCCATGAACTACCGCCGTTATAACGAATCATGGCCGCAGACTTAACGAGGCTGCCGCGCGGAATTGGTTTAGTCCTGGCAAACTTTGCTTCCGCTTCTGCTTCAAGGAGCGTATCCGCGATCTGGGTACTTGCGGAAGCTATGCGGCGATCCACGTCGGCGACTTTCTCTTTTGCTTGAGCCAGTTCAGACTCGCTCTTTTCAACTTCTTTCTTCGAAAGTAAACCCGCCGCAAACAGCTCCTGAGATTTTTGTAGCTCGGCTGCAGCTTTGGTCACGCTCTTCTCGTAACTCGCGCGCAGCTTTTCCAGACTCGCCTGGTAATCCTTAGTAGCTTTGATGAATTCTTCGCGCAGCCGCGTCAGCTCGTCAACGGGCTTGGCAGGTTTCGTTTTTAATCGAACAGCTGGAGATTTTTTCGCGGCCGGTAGAGTATTGGGTTTCTGTTGCGCGTTCAGCGGGAAATAAACTGACAGCAAAAAAATCGCTAAGCAGGTCGAGGTCGGGAAGTAACAACTTCGAACAAACGTGTAGCGGAAAGTTTTCTTCGTATTTCGAGGGAAACGCCTGTGGCAAAAATTGCGAAGCAGAACACGCACGACAGTTACCTGACCATCGTTCCAGTCCGGCCCCAACGAGTATTGAGGAAGAAGTCAAACAGCGGATTACCGTTTGATGGCGCACTTTCGTCGTAGGACCAGTAAACAAACATGGCGCGGCCGATAACGAGGTCGCGCGGCACGAATCCCCAGTAGCGACTGTCCTCGCTGTTATTACGATTGTCGCCCATCACGAAATACTTGTTCGCCGGAATCACGACTTCACGTCCGTCGCCCTCATGATCCTTTTGGAAGATCGGATAATCCTCTTCAAGAAAATCAGGATTGTAATAAACATCGTAAGGCTCGCCCGCTTTGCGTGCGGTGGTGCTGCGAATATCGAGCGGCGCCTTATCGTTGTTATCGATAGCTTCCAGCTGGTGCTCGGGCAAGGGTTTGCCGTTAACGATTACGGTTCGACCTTCCATCCTGATGTGGTCGCCGGGCAATCCAATGACTCGCTTGACGTAATTCGTAACGATGGGTTTGTTGTCGGGCCGATCGTCTCGGTGCGGGTCATACTTGTTGCCGGGATACTTGAAAACGATGATGTCGCCGCGTCTGATTTCGCGCTGCGGCAGAAACGGAAGCGTTTTGCCGGGTGCAAAAATGAATTTGTTCACCAACAAATGATCACCAATCGTGATCGTGTTCTGCATTGACCCGGTCGGGACCTTTACTGCCTGCACGACAAAGGTCATACCGAAGAGCGCCATAATCACGGTCACCACCGCCGACTCGAAATATTCGCGCCAGACAGACTTTGGCGGACCTTGGGGCAACACCTCAGCCGGCGGCGTCGAATCGTGGCCGTTCCGATTCATGAGGCGCGAAAAACGAGAAGGCCTTGTCTCGGGCTCAGCTTCGGCGACCTTAGTCGAACTTTCTGAATTGGATGTAATGCTCATTATTAAAAATCATCCTATGTATCCCGGATGAAAGGGTCAAGTATCCACGCCAGGCCGGGTAACAAAGCTGCTCAATGCTGAACAACCTTAGCCTTCATTAGCGCCAAGGCCTCCTTAGCCGCAGCTGCCTCGGCAGTCTTTTTAGATCGGCCTTCGGCACGAACGCTGCCGTTGTCCCAACTGACTTCGACATGAAAGGTGCGGCGATGGGGCGGTCCAATCGCTTCCACCACAGAATACCGCGGCGCCGGCCTGCGTTCGGCCTGAAGTCTCTCCTGCAACATCGTCTTGTAATCTGATTCGGCTGCCGCACTTGGTGTTACTTTGTGCAACTCCTCACCCAGGGCGCTTTGGACGAATTTGGTCGCCTTAGTCAAACCACCGTCGACAAAGATGGCGCCGGCCAGCGCTTCAAGCACATCAGCCAGCAGCGCGTCTTTGCGACGCCCGCCACTTCTTTCTTCGCCGCGTCCGAAGCGCAAAAAATCACCGAGGTTCAAACGCGTTGACGCCTGGGCCAGGGTCGGCGCGCTCACCAATCGATGCTTCATGCGCGAGAGTTCGCCTTCAGTGCCGCCGGGATATGCCTTGCACAGGTAATCGGCAACGATCAATCCAAGCACTGAGTCGCCCAGAAATTCGAGTGCCTCGTTGTGAAGCTGGCGTGCCTGATCTTCAGCCCCGGGCGCGACCTGTTCGTGGGCCCACGAACGATGCGTAATGGCACGTTCCAGCAAAGCGCGATTTTGAAACTTGTAACCGAGAATGCTTTCCAGGAGGTCGAGATCCGGAACTTTGATTCCCTGTTTTTTCAAGGTAGGTTCTTAAGCAAATAAGCCGGAAGCATCGTCAATTCATGGACAAGGCTTCCGGCTTCAGTCAGGACAAACAGCAGGCTTAGGGACGCCCGTGGTTGTTGCGAGTCTTCGGTTTGGTCGCCGGTTTTGTGGTTGCTGTTTCAGCGGCCGTTGTCGTTTTAGGCGCTGTCGTCGCCGCCACCGGCTTAGCAGCCGGAGCAGTGGTCGCAGCGTTTGCCGGCGAGCCAGTCGAGTTAGCGGTTGGCGTCGTTGTTGATGTCGCTGGTGCAGCCGGCAAAGAGGTTAGCGGTGTCGGCACTGGCGGTATCGGTTTGGCCATAACGCCCGCGATCATTTCGTTGAGACCGGCGTCAGAATTGTTGTTGCGGAATTTATAAAGTTCGGTCAGCCGCGCCAGCCAAACTGCTTTCGTTTGTTGTCCCGCCGCGTCGGTACCGGCGGAAGCCACTGCGCGCGCGAGCGAGTCGATGATCCGGTCTACGAGCTGATTAATGTTGGCGACAGCCAGTTTGCTTTCCGGCGTTTCGTCTTTGCCTTTATAGAGTCGCTCGTATTCGGCCGATTGCTTTGCATACTCGGCTTCGTAGGAAGCGGTGATGAAAACGTAAGTCTGCGGGTTCTTTTTGATTTCACTATCAAAGGTCGCAGCTTTGATGAAGTTGGCCAAAGCGTTCGTCGCGTTTGAAGAGCGCTCGAGGTAACCCAGCGAGTAATACAAATATCCGAGCGCATCGTCTTTCGTTTTGAAAGGCGCCCAATCCGCAGGCGTCTTGCCGGCCTCGATTGCCTGGATTGCCTTGCGCGTGTAGTTGGCGGCATCGGCGTTACCGGCTTCATTCTTGGTAGTCACCGCAACTACATAACCGCCATAACCAAGATAGATTAATGGAGTAACGTTTTCCGGTTCGTCAGCCAGCAATTCCTTGGCAAGCGTCATTGCCTCCGCATATTTTCTTTCTCTAACAAAGAGGTCGGTCAACTTCAGCTTACGTGCTTCCTTCTCGTAAGCAGCAACCCATTTCTTCAAGTACGCTGGAATCTGTCCCTCTTCGGTGGGACAAGCGGTCAGATATTTTTTGCCGGCTTCATACGCCGCTTTGGCGTCAGTGGTACGATTTTTTGTGAAGTCGGCGTACCAGGCTGCCTTGCTTTCGTCAGTGCACTGTCCCTGCGCTGCCGCAGGTGCAGCGGTCTGCGTTTGTACCGGTCCAATAACCGCGCGAGCCGGCGCAACCGTAAGCACCAGTGCCGCGAAAATTGTTAACACGCCAAAAAACTTTTTCATTAGTCGTCGAAACCTCCAAGCTTTGCTTCAGCTATATTACGGGGGCATGCAGCCTGCCGGCGTCGCAATAGCGCCCCAATGAGATGCGATCTTACAAACGCCGGTTGCCGATCTGCGGTCTGTCTTGCGGCGACGGTCAGGAGAGAACCACAGTTGTCGATTCAGATTAGAGCCGGAAAAAGAACGCCCGCAATATTCCTGCAACTCTCAATTACTGTCAAGGGAACAACCGCGTAAAACGCAAAGCGCCGGACACTCGAGATTAGTTTACGAGTGTCCGGCGCAAATTGGTTTTGCGCAGGTTGCAACTGCCTTGTACTAGGGCTGCATATCCTGAGCGCGCCTCGGTCTGTCGTCGGGTTGCGTCGCTGGCTTACCGGTAGTTTTTGCAGGCGTTCCAGCCTTCTGACTATCGATTTTTTGCAACTCAGTTTTCTGGGCTTCGGTCTTCTGAACCGGCGTGTTGACTGGCTTGACTACCAGCTTCACGTTTGAAGGCGCTGACGCGGGAACGAGTCTGTGCGTCTCGGGCGCTGCTTCCGCAGCGGCGGTGTCCTGAGTAGTTGTGCCGGTATTTGATTCATCAGCGATCAGATCGGCGCCGTCTTCACTACCGACTTCCTTCTCTTCATCGTCAGGAGTGGTAGAGATTTTCAGGTTCGTGGGAGTGCCGAAGCGGTTATGCAAGTCGCGGTAGATTCGACCTGCTACTGCGGCCGGCAGATGATGATGAGCATCAGTGCCGCGCGTAATTACCACCACCGCCAAACGCGGATTCGCAAGCGGCGCGTAGGAGGTGAACAATCCAACCCAGCTGCCATTGCCGCCGTTGCAGGTTCCGGTCTTTCCGGCGACCGTTTGCATCGGGTCATAAGCTTTCCGGCCGGAGCCGTAGTTAACCGAGCCAATCATACCGGGAACCATCCGCTGTAGGACGTTGCCGTCGATATCTAACTTGCGGCGTACTTTTGGCTTGAACTTAGACGAGGCGTCGTGTGCGGTTGGGATTTGCGGCACCAGCAACTTGCCGCCATTTGCCATTGCCGAAACCAGATTGCCTAGTTGTAAAGCAGTAACTTCGAACCCGTCAGCGTAGGAGAACATCCTACGCATCTCGAAGCCAAGCTTCATTTCCGGCAGTCGACCTGCGAACTCAAAAGGAACATTTGCGCCGGTCTTTTCACCAAGGCCCATCTCCTTCGCATATCGGATCATCTTATCGAAACCGAGGCCACCACCAACTCTTTCGAAGTATCCATTGTCAGACCGCGCGAGAGCGCCGGTCAGTTCGAACCGTGAATGATCTGAGACGGGTGTGATTTCTGTCTGCGGGATAACATTTTCTGAAAGACCCGCTACACCGGTAACCAGTTTAATCGTCGAGCACGGCTTGAAGCCGCGTCGCACTGCCCATTCCTGGTTCACCATCGAATAGACTCTGCCGGTCATCGGATCCATCACTACGATGGTGCCGGCGTGATTACCCAGAGCGTTAACCGCCACCTGCCTCACCTGCATGTCTTCGCCGGCAAGATTGTCACGCGCGATCATTCCCTGCACTTCGTCGCGTAAGGCCTGGTCAATCGCGCGCTGGCGTGCGATCGCTGCTCGCCTGGCAGCTTCTGCGCGGCGTCGTGCTTCAAGAATTTCGCGTCTGCGCGAAGATCGCGTGCGGCGAGCCTCCGCGGCGCGTTCGCGCTTCGTGAGCGGCCGATGTAATCTGCGTTCAAGCGCCCTGGTCGAGGCCACCTGATCGCGTGCGTCTTGTTGCCGCTGACGCCGAAGTTCACGTCGAGATAAGTGGACTTTGTCGCCGCGTCGCGAATCTCGCGCGCTTGCGTCCCGACGTGAGTTGCGTCGTGCATCTCGGGCCGAGAGCTTTTTACCTTTTTCTGAGCGCGCGGCCTTAGTGGCCTTTTGGGTCCGTGCGTTATTCTGCTGTCGCCTTTTAGCCGCGTCTGCGAACTGAACGGGAAGAATAAGAAGAATGGCTAATATGAAAACGAATGAAAGAGCGCGGGGGTGGCGATTAATAAAAAACATCAGGGGTTCAGCACCTTTCTTTGGTTGTTTTGCTCAGTTGAGTGAGCCTCGCCGAAAGTTCTACGCCGCGTAATTTTAGAAAAGGCTTATTTAGCTGCCTGATCCAATGAAAAACACCAACAGTTTTGAGGCAAAAATCCCTCAAAAACACCTGTTCTGTTCCGGACCCAAGGGTCCTGTACTAGAGGCGGGAGAATTCCCAATTGATGACTTCTGGGGACATTGAAACGAAGTCGCCGCGACTATAACATCCCAACTCCAGTGGGGCAACAGAAAAGTGAGCTTTTGTACATAACTCGCCATAGAAATCCGGACAGCCTACTTTCGCTTCGTTTGGTTGTTGCGCTGCCGACAACTTTCCGGTCACATTGGTTCGTCCAATTCACATGAGACCACCACAAATTTTGAATAGTTTCCGCGCGCGCTTAGTGCTGCTATTGGTGGTGCTGCTCGGTCTCACTCTTGGCGTTCAGTATTACGTCAACCTCCAGTCGGTAAAACGAAACGCTCACATGCTCGTGGAACAGGAGCAGGCGATCATGGCTGGCGTTGCTCTGGGCGTGAACAGCATCAACAGCCAGAAGTACCTCGATCAGATGCGGAACGATCTGCGGGAACCGTTGATCGACGAGAGAAACGGGCGCGTGAAAAACGTCCTGGTCGTCAACAACGATGGCTTCATCGAGGACAGCCTGGTTGAAGACTATTCACCTCAAACGAATCCCGACAAGACCACGCGCTACGTTCGTCTAGCGGATGTCGCGTTGCCGCCACTTACCAGCGCAGTTGAACTGGCCGACATTAATCAGTCACTACCGCCGTGGCTGCAGGGTTCGGCGGTCGCGAAACCTGGTGAACCGGGCGCGTTTTACTTCCCTGTAGAAACGACCAAGGGCCGCTGGTACATTATCGTCGTTCTTGATTCGGCAAACACGCTGACTAACATTCTGCAGCGTCAGGCTTCGCGTTCAGCGTTCTATACGCTGATGTTATTGCTGGCAACGACACTGGTCACCGGACTTTTCGTTTGGCGGTTCACTCGTCCGGTGAAGCAGCTTTCGGTTGCGGCGCAACGCGTTGCAACCGGCGACTTCGAAGTGCGCGTGCCGACAAATCGTAGCGATGAAATGGGAGCGCTGTCTGCGGCCTTCAACGACATGACCGCCCGCCTCGGCCACTTGCGCGAGTTGGAATCGAAACTTCACCAGGTTGAAAAAGCGGCAGTCGTTGGACGACTGGCGGCCGCAATCGCCCATGAAATTCGAAATCCGTTGAATTACATAAACCTGACTTTGGATCATCTGCGTTCTTCGTTCGCGCCCGAAGATCCCGGCAAACGCGAAACTTTCGAACGTCTGGCGACGCAGCTGAAGTCCGAAGTGCAACGTATCAATCGTCACATTACTGACTTCCTTAAGTATTCGCGGCCATCAGCCTTGTCGCTGGAGCCGCTGAATCTGCGCGCCGAAGCTGAAGACGCACTGCGCGTCATCGCCGGCCAGGCGGCGGAACGCGGGGTTGATACGAAGCTCGAGGAACAAGACGCCGTGCCGGAAGTCGTGGCCGATAGGGATTCCCTGCGATCGGTTTTCACCAATCTCCTTATTAATAGTCTCGAAGCGATCGATGGCGAAGGCGGCGCCGTTACCGTCAGGCTGTTTCCCGAGGAACCCGATCAGGCGCGAGTTGAGATCAGCGACAGCGGCAAAGGAATACCCGCTGATGATATTGCGAAAGTTTTTGAACCTTATTACTCAACCAAAGAGACCGGAACGGGTCTGGGACTTGCCATTGTCAAGAAAGCAATTGATGATCACGGCGGTTCAATCAGTGTTACTTCGAAACAAGGCAGCGGCACGACGTTCACGATAATTCTGCCGGCGAAGCCGGATGCAGGAGGAGGAAGGGATGACGGATGAAGGATGAGGGATGAATAAGGGCGTGGCTTCGCAATCGAGACTTATTCATCCTTCCTCCTTCAGACTTCATCCTTCATGTTATGGCGCGCAAAACCATTCTTGTAGTTGACGACGAGAAATCGCAGCGGGAAATTCTGGAGATGATCCTTTCCGGAGAAGGCTACGACGTTACGACCGCATCATCGGGTGAGGCGGCGATTAAGTTTGCTAAAGACCGTCGCTTCGATCTCGCACTCACCGATTTGAAGATGACCGGGATGGATGGCATCGAGCTGCTGCAACATCTGCTGGCGCTCGACTCCTCCATCATCGTGATCCTTTTGACCGCGCATGGGTCGATCGAGTCCGCCAAGGAAGCCTTGCGCCGTGGTGCCTTTGACTATCTCGAAAAGCCCTACGACAAAACCGCGCTGCTGGAGACGATCGATCGAGCATTGAAAAAGCTCGACGCCCTGGATACGGAAATTGTATCCGCCTCGCCGAAGATGGAATCAGTGAAGCGCATGATCCTGAAGGTGGCGCGCTCAAATTCGACGGTTTTGATTCGTGGCGAATCGGGCACCGGTAAAGAATTGATAGCTCGCGCAATTCACAATCAATCGCCGCGCGCTCAGGACATGTTTCAAGCGGTTAACTGCGCTGCTATTAACGAAAACCTGCTCGAGTCGGAACTGTTCGGCCACGAAAAAGGTTCCTTTACGGGCGCACACGCGGAAAAGAAGGGACTCTTCGAAATCGCCGATCGCGGCACTTTGTTCCTCGATGAAATCGCGGAGCTCGACGTCGCGATGCAAGCCAAGCTGCTGCGCGCGTTGCAGGAACGGAAAATTCGACGCGTGGGCGGTACGCATGAGGTGGGAGTCGATGTGCGCGTGATCGCCGCTACCAATCGTGATCTACGTGCGATGGTTTCCGACGGTCGCTTCCGCGACGATCTTTACTATCGCATCAACGTGTTGTCAGTCGATGTGCCGTCGTTGCGTGAACGGCGGGAAGATATTCCTGTCTTGATCGATTTCTTCCTCAAGAAACACACGCGGAACACGTCTCGGCTAGTTCGCGGACTCACTCCTGAAACTCGCAAGCTGATGGTCGACTACAGCTGGCCGGGTAATGTGCGCCAGCTCGAATCAGCTATCGAACGCGCCATCCTGTTGTGTGAAGGCGATGAGATAACGGTCGAGGACTTGCCGCTCGAGGTACGGCAGGAATCGCGGCCGGTAGCTGAAGGCGCGTTCAAGTTGCCGCCCGAGGGCATCAGTTTTGAGGACGTGGAACGCGACCTGATCATGCAGGCGATGGAACAGACTGACTACAACATCACCAAGTCGGCGAAGCTACTCGGACTCACCTTCAGAACACTGCAGTACCGGCTGGAAAAATTTGGCATTAAGCGCCCGGAGGGAAAGAAAGAGGCTGCCGGATAAATGCGAGCTAGATTTCCTCTGTGCTAACTTCGTGTTCTCTGTGTCTCTGTGGTGAATTCATTAAGCAACCATCCACCACAGAGACACAGAGGCACGAAGGACGCATAGAGGCTTTCAACAAGTGCGACACTACCAACATGACGACACGATTAACCTATTTTTTCCTGGCCGCCGCGGTGGCATTGGCGAGCGTTGCCTGTTCCAAACCCGCTCCGGCGCCTGAACAGACCACCACACCCGGCGCATCGCCAGCTGCGCAAAAGATCACCTCCGAAGGCGTAGTGAAAGCTGCCGCGCAACGTGTCGAAATTCCGGCCGGCGGTTCCGGGGACGCAGTGGTTCGACTCACAATCCAAAGCGGCTATCACATCAACGCCAACCCCCCTACGTTTTCCTATCTCAAAGCTACCGTCCTGGAAATCACACCCTCGGATGGTGTTTCGGATGGTCAAATCTTTTACCCGAAGCCAGTCGAGCGGAAGTTTCCCTTCGCGGAGAAACCTTTGTCAGTCTATGAAGGTGAAACCGATCTCAAAGTTTCGTTAAAGGCTGACAAGGCTGCGCAAAAAGGCGAACGATCCATTTCCGCTCAATTGCGCATCCAAGCCTGCGATGAACAGGTCTGCTATCCGCCGGGAACAATCGCGTTGTCTATTCCCGTCAACGTTAAGTAACCGTCGCGCTGCTGAACGTGAAACGTTTCTGGATGATACTGGCGGGCGTGGGCATCATTGTCGCGGCCTTCTTCCTGACGCGTCGCAACATCGATGCGGCTTTTGTGTCGGCCGCCCTGGGCGCAGTGGCCTGGTTTCTTAGTTATCGTACCAGCCTGAAAGAGATAACAGCTGCGGCTGATGCCGAAGCTGACGATGAAGAATATGAAGAAGAGTTTGACGACGATGTGGACAACGACTAAACCAGGTCGCGCAGTTGCGCGCCGCTTTGCGCTGCTGCTGCCGTTGGCGTTGCTACTCGCAACGGCTACCGTAAATGCCTCGGAAGAGACTGAAGTTCGCGGCGTAGTTCAGAAAGTCTTTCAACAACTGCAATCACACGATTACGGTTCGGTCTATGATTCCCTGCCCTCGTCAACTCGGAATCGGACCGGTCGCGATCGATTTATTAATGCTTTGACCCGAGCGCAGAATCGTTACGTGCTCGACCGGATCAACGTTGGCGCTGTTCGCGTCGCGGGGAACATCGCTGTTGTCGATACCGAACTCTTCGGCCGCCTGGCGCAGCCATTCCAGGCCGAAGGCAAGATAGTTGTGCAGCAGTATCTGGTGCGCGAGGAAGGGCGTTGGCGAGTGGCAACTGGCGACAGCGCGACCATTCAACGCTTTTTGAAAGCGAACCCCGCGTTTGCGAAGAAGTTTCCCATCCGACCACCGCAAATATTCATGAAACAGAATGGAACGTGGGCGCCACTCAACCTGCCAAAGCTGAGGGGAAAGGCGTAAAGGGGAATGGGGGACAATACCAGGGCGGAAACCGGGGGCAATGGTCCAGGGTAAGCGGTAAAAGTTCTTTCTTTTCCCCCTTACCGTTTACACCGCTTACCCTTTTCTTTTCTTATCCCAGCAGCAAAATATCTTCAAAAGAGAGTTGGGCGTCGTCTACTGGCGTGGTGAATTCGCCATGGCGAATTCGTGAACGAGGCACATCCAGCGCTTCACGAACGGCGTCGAGGTGGAATCGGATTATGTGTGGCGTCACGCGCACAGAAGGGATACGGCGCGTGCGAGCGAGCCGGCGCACTGTCGATTCGCTGACTTGTAAAACCTTCGCCAGCTGACGTGCGGTAAGGAACTCTTCACGTTCTTCCATTGTTTCTTAATAGTAAATAGTGAATCGTGAATCGTAAATAGCAAATAGAGAAATGAAGCTGCGCAGAACTATTTGCGATTCACGATTCACTATTTACTATTCATTACTGCCGCGTCACCGACAGGGCCATCCGGTAAACGGCCGCGCCATCCACCTCCAGGTCCTTGCTGACTGGCTGCCCGCCGTTCGGTTTAGCAGTGATGCGATACTTGGCAACCTCCGGCGTGAGCCTGAAAACGAACGCGCCAATCTCATTGGTAACCCGGCCGTCAATTTTCTTTGTTGTCCCGTCTGCCTCCACCCGGGCCAACTCAATACGGATGTTCGGCACGCTGCGATCGTTCTGATCGAAAACGCTGCCGCGAATAAACGCGATCGAGCCTTCGTCGATTGATAACACTAACCGATCGCCGAGTGAACGCGTCTTCCCTGCCTTCACTTCAACGTCTTCGATAGAGCCGACACTCAATCCCGGTTTCCGCAGGGTTACGCCATACCGTCCGGGCGTCAGTCGCGAAACTACAAATTCTCCGTTTTTGTCAGTCGTACCGCGTGCGATTTCGCGGTCACCCTGGCGCACGATCACAGCTACACCACCGGGTGTCCCGGTCTCGACGCGTACCTTGCCTTTTAGACCGCCGGTTGAACGATCCTGGGCGCCAAGCACAGTGGCAAAAGTTATGAGAACGATAAAAAGCGGCTGAGTTGGTAGCTTCATTGTCTGGATGATAACACCTCGATTCGATCCTTCAGAACGTTTGGGGATAGCTGCAGGAACGGATGCCCCGGAACTCATTAGCTGTTGCCTGCGTATTCAACTTTTGCAAGCGGAATCGCGACGTTTTGGCCGTAACGGAGACGCCTCGTATAATGCGGGCACGTCGTAGCTCCCCAGCCGCAATAAAGCTCAATGAACACACCGAATCGCTTAAGAAAGTTTTTGGTCGGATTGTCTATCGCCGCGATCGCTGTACTCGCAAGTCTGCTGCCCGGCCGAGCCCAGGAATCGAACCGAACCGCTCAACGCGCCAGGCAGGTATTTCCGAAAGACGAACCGCCGCCCGATGAAGTTCTGAAGTTTGACACGGACCTTGTCTCGCTTGACGTGGTCGCGCAGGATGCCCAGGGCCGTCCGGTGCGAAACCTCAAGGCCAACGATTTCAAACTTTATTTCGACAACGTCGAACAGCCGCTCGCGTTTTTCCAAGTCGAACAACGCAGCGGCCAACCACGGCCACTTGCACTTGTTTTCGCGTTGGATATCTCCGGCAGCATGACTCCGGAAGAGATGGAACGGTTGCGGGTGGCGCTGAACGCTTTCTCAGCCAGACTGGCTGGCCATGCAACTTCATATGCGGTGATGAGCTTTGGTATGAACGTGAAGTTGGTTCAAAAGTTCACCTCCGAGACCGATAAGCTCGATCGTGCCTTCGAGCGCATCGCGCGAGATCCTAATGGGCTTTCAACTCATACTTACGACGCCGTTGATGATGCGATCCGTTTGCTGGTGCGCCAGGCGCCGCGCACGCGCGACCGTCGTTTGATGAAGCGCGCAGTGCTGGTCGTCACCGATGGCTTTCCCGTTGGAGACACCGTTTCCCCGCGCACGGTGATTGAGCGCGCCAACCTCGCGGATGCGAGTATCTACATCGTCACGCTGCCGTCTTTTTCACGGATTCTTCCCGCACAGTCAGAGAATCCCTTGCCGACACCTCTCGACGTCAGTGGCCTGGCAGACCAGACTGGCGGCCGCAGCGTTTATGCTGACGAGCAGAATTACGAAGCGTTGTTTCGCGCACTGGCCGAAGAAGTCACCTCTGCATACGTGCTGGCGTTTTATCCGCCCGAGGCCAAACGACGCGACGGCCAGTTTCACAACATTAGAATTGAGGGTCCCGCAGGTTTACAGCTGAGGCAGAGTCGTCCCGGTTTTCAGGCTGAGGGCGGCAAGGTACGGTGAGCGGCGACCCAGAAGGCAGAAGGCAGAAGGCAAGCTAAACCGATCCTGAATTCTGTCTGCTAAATTCTTTCTCCTAAACGCAAAATGCAGAAGGCAGCAGACCGAAGGTGCCTGGTTTGCTGCCTTTTGCCTTCTGCCTACTGCCTATCGCGTTACTTCCTACTGCTCTTCAGAACTCGTCTTCGTCATCGTCATCGTCGAGATCTTCTTCTTCCACGATGTCGAGTTCCACCGGATCGAGTCCGACAACTTCAAGCTCGGTACCACACTCCTCGCAGGAAACGCTCTCGCCTTTATCTGTGTCCGTATCAACATGGACATCAGCATCACACTCGGGACATGTTCCAGTCGGCACTTCTTTACCTCCAACAGATTAAGGCAGCGATTCCACGCGATTCCAAACCAAACGATGGTCCTGCCCGTATTTTTTTGATTGAGCCAACAATCTACCCGCGCCTGCCAGTTTTTGCAATACTCTTTTTCCGCCTATTCCAGCCTTTGTGAAGCTGATGATGACAATGGCCTTTCGATAACTTCAAGGCCGCATCCCGCCGCCAAACTCGCGGACAAATCCTGCTCGACGGTTCACAGAATGGAAAGTCACTGTGGCTTTCCACAGCCTATTAATCCGTAGCAAACGAGGGTCGCGTACGTGTTAACATGTGTGCACACTGTTAGGCGTCGCCTCGATAGTCGTTAACCCAGGAGCAATAATTCCCCCTATGCTCGCGTTCATAAAACGACGACAACTCATTTTTGCGTTACTGACCTGTTTCATTTTTGTTCTGCTGGGTTCTTACTTTTCGCTCGCTCGCAATCAACGACAAGCAGCCGCTTCGAAATCGGCGAGCGCACCGCTGCAAAACTACGCTCCCACTTCGGCTGCCCACGCCTCGCTCGATTCTGATAACGACGGAATTCCTGACTCCGCGGAGTTGCGCAGCTTCATGGACCGCGAGAACTTTCGACGCTGGTTCACATTCATCGCGGAAGGCCAGTTCTATCAGCTCAACGAACAATGGAACGCCGAGCAGCGCGACTGCGCCGGCCTCGTTAGATTTGCCTTGCGCGAAGCTCTGCGACGTCACGATCGTGCCTGGCTGCAAAAGATGGGACCCGCCTATACCCCGATTGCAGCCGACGTGGTGCGGTACACGCTCGAACAAGGTCCGCTGGGCGAAAAACTCTTCCGTACAGCGTTTGGCTCTTACAAGGATGGCGACCTTGCAAACGGCGCCTTCTCTGAATTCGCCGATGCACGCACGTTGAAAAGCTTCAACGCAACATTCATCAGCCGCGATCGCAAGCAGGCGCAATCCGGCGATCTGCTCTTTTTCTATCAACCCTGGGTGCAAAAGTTTCCTTACCACGTAATGATTTTTTTAGGAGACGCGAAGTTCGGCGACACGCCGGGCTCTGATTGGCTGGTCTACCACACCGGCTCATCGGCAACTGACGCGGGTACCGTCAAAAAGGTTCAGCTGTCTGTGCTGGATCATCACCCGAATCGTCGCTGGCGTCCGGTGGAAAGTAATTCAAATTTTCTCGGTTTTTATCGATTAAAGATTCTCGACTAGTTCGCTGAACATTCGACTGGCCCCTAAGGAGGCTGAGACTGTGCTTGAAACGACTTCCCGGTCCTACCGCGTTCTTACCGCTGGCTTGATTTACCTCGTGGCCATTGGCATCGCGCTATCTATCGCAACCTTGCGATCGCGAGCGAAGAAGTCCGACGACAGCGGTTTCAGTTTGACTGACGGCCCCCTCGATGATGGGGAAAGTCAGCCGAAGCCCGCTTCGGCCAAGCCCTTCTTCTCGCTTTCGACGCACCGCACCTACGGCAGCAGCGACAACGCGAGGATGTGGGTCGATTACCAGGGCATCGATCATCTGGATTTTCGCGTGTACCAGGTTAAGGATCCGCGCAAATTTTTCACCGGCCTTGATGATCCTCATCAAATGGGCAAACAGGAGGAGGAAGAGGTTGCGAGCACGCTGCCACACCGCCGCTCTTTTCTCGAACGCGTGCGTAGTTGGAAGCGTTGGGCCTACAGCGGCGTGAAGTCGTTTGTCCGCGGTCAACTGCAGCGCGATTCTCGTACCGCATTTAATTCCAGGTTTCGCAAAGAAGCGGATCCGATGCGCACGCCGTTGAATGTGTCTGACTACGCGCGCGTGCCGCTGCTCAATCCTGATGCGCTCGTCAGCAGTTGGCGGGAACCCTTGCCGCCGCTTGAAAACGAATATGACCAGCGAATGATTCCGCTCGGTAAGCGCGCGCCGGGAGTCTATCTGGTTGAAGCAGTACAGAATGATTTGCGCGCCTACACCGTCGTCGTGGTCACCGATTTGACGATGATCGACAAGACCAGCTCCGCTGGCGAATTGCTGGTGTACACAGTGGACCGCAAAACGGGCGAGCCGCGACCAGGCGCCCAGGTGGAAATCGTTCGAGACAAACAAACGGTTGCCAGCGGCACCACTGATAGCCAGGGCATCCTCAAAACGAAGGTCGAAAAACCAAAGCCCGCTGCGGCCGCCGAAGGCGAAGAAGCCGGCGATGGTAATGGCGACAACGAAGCCGCAGCCGAAGAAGAACCAGCGCCCGACGATACAAATTCCGAATCGCTGCTGATTCTCGCAAAGCAAAGTAACAACTTCGCGATCTCCGATCTGGGCTCGATGTATTTCGGTGGTTACGAAGAAGAATCTGAAACGCCGAACCTCACTTCCTTTGTTTATACCGACCGTCCTGTTTATCGGCCGGGACACAAGGTGAACTTCAAGGGGATCATTCGCGCAATGAACCCGGACGGTTCCTACAAACAGATTGCTACCGACACCGTAAACGTCACAGTTTCCGATGCGAACAGCGCGAATATTTTTACTAAGGAACTGTCTCTGTCTCCGCGCGGAACCTTCAACGGCGATCTCGACATTTCTGACGAGGCGCCGCTCGGGAATTACAGCATCACTGCTGATGTCGATGGCGGTTCGGCTAACGGCAGTTTCGAAGTGGCGGAATATAAGAAGCCCGAATACAAAGTGACCGTTTCCGCGCCGAGAAAATTTGTGCAGACGGGCCAGAAAGCTAATTTCTCAATCGACGCGCGTTACTTCTTTGGCGCTGCGGTCGCTAATGCAGAAGTTAAATACTACATCTACCGCTCTCGCTATTACGCGTGGGGTTTCGGGGAAGACGAGGATGATGGCACGGGTGAACCGGAAACAGATGAGTACGAGCAGTTTTATCACGGCGGCGACGATATGGTGCAGGAGAGTGAGGGCACGCTCGACGCTCATGGACATTTCAATGTCGAGTTTCCCGTCCCGGCAGCCGACGAGAACGACACCTCCGATTACAGTTATCGACTGGAGGCGCAAGTGACCGACTCGGCGCGCCGCACGATCGATGGCGCGGGATCGTTTGTCGCCACTCGAGGCACCGTGGTCGCAAACGCAAATCCCGATCGTTACGTCTACAACAAAGGCGACGTCGCGAAAATTCGCGTAACCACGAGCGACTACGATGGCCACCCAGTTTCCGCCACCGTGCAGCTTCAGTTTGTCGAACGAACCTGGACCAAAAAGCCGAAACAGCCGGAAGACGACGAGTATTCCTATCCGGAGTATGAAATGCACGAGCGACAGGTCGCTTATGCCGACGTGACTACCGACTCGCAAGGCCAGGGTAGTTATGACTACACCACCACTGAAGACGGCAACCTCGCGATCAAGACCGTGTTTTGGAATAACGGCCAACCCGTCGCCTCAATCGGCGGTTATCTATGGGTCACTGACAGGCAATATCCCTGGAGTGAGTCGTCTTACTACAGCGAAGATTACAGCTCGATCAAATTGGTGCCCGACAAAAAGAGTTACCAGCCGGGAGAGACAGCCCATGTGCTGGCGATCTTACCGACCGACAACGCCCACCTTCTGGTCAGCACGGAATTGAATACCGTGATGACTGTCCAGCACGTCAGTTCCCCCGGACGATCGATCGTGTTGGACATCCCGATTCAAAACAACTACGCGCCCAACGTCTTCCTAAACGTGTCGTACGTAAAGGGCGGCGACATGTACACGAACGATCAGCGCCTCGTCGTGCCCGCGCGCGACAAGATGCTTAACCTCGAAATCATCTCCAATAAGAAGGAGTACAAGCCGCGCGAGACGGCTTCCTATACAGTGCTGGCGCGCAACAATGCGGGCGCACCGGTCGCTGGCGCTGAGGTCAGTCTGGGCGTAGTTGATGAGGCCATCTACAGCGTGGCGCCTGACTATTCGGGAAACATCAAGAGCACGTTCTATGGCATGCGTTACAACAGCGTGGAAACGCATCTGTCGATCAACTATTCCTTCACCGGCTTCGCGGGTGACAAACCTATGGAGCTCGCGAAGAACAAGCCGGTGTACGAGTTGGCCGATTTCAAGAACGAGAACGACCTGGTGCAGCCGATGATCAGGAAAAACTTCAAAGACACCGCTTTCTGGCAACCAGATGTCGTCACCGGCGCAGATGGTAAGGCCACCGTCAAAGTTGATTTGCCCGACAACTTAACCACCTGGCGCGCAACTGCGCGCGCCATCACAGCTGACACCAAAGTTGGCGCTACAAACTACAAAGTGGTCGCACGCAAGGATGTGATTATGCGGCTCGAAACGCCGCGCTTCGTCACGCAGGGCGACACCGTCACCGTCTCAGGAATCGTTCACAATTATTTGAACGCCGACAAGTCCACCCAGATTTCGCTCGAGGTGAACGGCGCTCAACTACAAAACTCCGGCAAGCAAACCGTCAACATAAATAAACAGGGCGACTACCGGATCGACTGGCAAATTGCGGCGCCGACTGTCGGCGAAATCAAACTTTTGGCGAAGGCCCTGACCGACACTGAATCCGATGCGGTCGAATTACCTCTGCCGGTCGTGCCCCGCGGTCTGCATCAGGTCAAGAATGAGTCGGCAGCTTTTTCCGACGAAAACGCCGAGAAAACATTTTCGGTTAACCTTCCCCAAAACGCCGACGCGCACGCGCGTAACTTCAAAATCGAAGTTGCCCCTTCAGTAGCGGGCACTTTGTTTGGCGCGCTCGACTATCTCACCACCTATCCCTACGGGTGCACGGAACAAACGATGTCGAGCTTCCTGCCTAACGTGATCGTCACGCAGGCGCTGAAGGATGTGAAGTCGTCGTCGATCAACACCCGCAACGATCTGGCGAAGAAAGTCGAGAAGGGACTGAACCGGCTTTACGCCTACCAGCACAACGATGGCGGCTGGGGTTGGTGGAAAGACGACCAAAGCGATCCGTTCATGACGGCTTATGTGGTCGATGGCCTGACCCTCGCGAAACAGAACGGGTATGAGCCTGACGATACACGCGTTTCAAACGGTCGTGAGAAATTGAAACAGATGCTCGACTCCGGTGTCACTGAAGCCGGGACGCAGATCGATCTTGAGACACGATCGTTCATGGTTTACGCGCTGGAAGAAAGCGGCGGCGCTGACGGACGTTATATTGAGAAAATTGTAAGTGAGCGCGGCAATCTGCAACCGTACGGACGCGCATTGCTGGCGCTGGCATTGAAGCAGCGGCACGACGATAAACGCGCGCGCGAGGTGGCCGCTGAGATTGAACGAGACGTCTCGGCAGACGACTTCTCAGCGCATTGGGAATCTCATCGCAAAGCAATGCTCGATTTCGCCGAGACAAACGACACCGAAGCCACCGCGTTATCTTTGAAAGCGCTGGCTCGCATCAAGCCGGATAGCGGCCTGCTGCCCAAGGTTGCGCGTTGGCTGGTCGCCAATCGCCGACAGGGTTATTACTGGGAGTCGACCAAAGACACGGCGTTCGCGCTGTTCGGCCTGATTGACTACCTGAAAGTGAGTCACGAACTCTCGCCGGATTATGACGTGGAAGTGTATTTGAACGGCGAGAACGTACTCACGCAACACGTGTCGTCAGCGGCGGCTACGCAAACACTGTCCGTCACCCGCAAGGCCGGTGAAGTGTCGGCTGCAAATGAAATCCGCGTAGTTAAACGTGGCAAGGGCATGCTCTATTTTTCGTCTTCACTCGATTACTACACCGGAGAGGACGACGTGGCCGCGCGTGGATCGGGCGAACTAAATGTGACGCGTGAATACCTGCGTCTCAAAGTGGTTGAGGATGGTTACAAATTGAAGTGGAAGACTGAACCACTGACGGGCGAGATTCATTCGGGTGACATTCTGGTAGTGCGTTTGAAACTGAATGGCGCCAAGGCCAGACATCTGATGATTGAGGATCCGATTCCAGCGGGGGCAGAACAGGTCAGCAGCGTTGGCAATCTAAACCTCGACTACACTTCGGGCCAGGATTGGACTGACTGGTACAGCTCGGTCGAGTTTCGCGACAACCGCACGGTATTCTTCCTTGATTATTTCGATGGCAATGCGACTTTTCAATACGCGATGCGCGTCCAGTTGCCCGGTCAATTCCGTGTCGCACCTGCCCGCGCGGAGCTTATGTATCACGCGGCCACGCAATCAAACACTTCGTCCGGCAGGCTTAGCTTTCTGGACCGCAAGTAACGAGACGAGAGGCTTTGCACAAGAACTCTAACTCACAGCTGAGTGAATTGTCTGGTAATACAAAACCAGAACCGGGAGGGACCGGGGTCCCCACGCGGGCAGCCCGTGTGGGGTGGTGGTAGCGACCGGCCAAACACTCAGCTTTCCAGAAGTTGGAGCTCTACTTGGGCGCATCCTATGAGTGGACTCTTCGGCTGGTCGCTACCGCTCCCAGTTCTGATTTTGTGTGGAGTTCCGCTTAGAAACCACGCTGGGCACTTTTTGTGCAAGGCCGAGACGAGCAAAACCAAGGTCGACAAATATGCTAACTGACACCATCCGCTCAATTACACACGCCACGCGCAACGTGTTTCGCAGTTGGCGATCAATGTTGCTGATCAGCGCTGTCTACGCGTTGCTGCTGGCGTTGCTTTATTTCTTTGTGGCGATCAAGGAAGCGACGATTGCGCAGGTGGCACTGACCTTCGCTTTTGCCGTCGCGGCGCCGCTGCTTTTCTTCCTGCTGCAGGCAATGATCGCCAGCGCCGGCGCAAACGTAACTGGCGACGGCAACCCGCCCGCCGGCGTCGGGTTCACACTGCGAAGATCGCTGGCTAGTTTTTGGAAGCTACTCCTCGTGACGTTGCCGTTAATTGCTTTGGCTTTCTTCATTGCCTATCTGCTCGCCAAAGCGCAAAACCGTTTTGGCGCGGTGCTGCCGGATGCCGTTACGCCCTCACGGCTCGCTGAGACCGCCAGAGGTGCGCATCCGTCCCGGCCAATCAATTGGAAGATGGCGTTGTTCTCAACTATTCGTTACCTGTTGTTTGGACTCGTGTTGCCGCTTGCCACCATTCATTTGTGGCTTGCAACTGCACGCGAAGGACTCTTGAGCGCCGTACGCAGAGTCTTCGCGCTGCCGGCACGCGCGTTTGCGCCGCGGTCGGTCCTTATTTACGTGATTGGCTTTGTAATCTTCGCGGTCATTCCTTATTTCATTCTCTTCCGCACCACTCAAACAAAACACGCCTGGATCGAGATTGCATTGCTGGTGACTCGTCTCGTTGTCGTGTTCGCGTTAACGCTTTTTGGTTGGACCATAACTGTCCGGGCTTTGGGGGAACCCCGGACGAACCTGGCGCAGGAACCTAACGAGGCAACTTAATGCAGGCGCGGCGCACATTGCTGTCAGCTCGAGCGGATTTCCTGCCGGCGAATCCGTCACACATTTCGCTGCCCGCAAGTCTCCCGACACTTGCTGCGTCTACTCTATTGCTGTCGTTGCTGCTCTGGACCGTCGGCCATTTTAGTTTCTCCGGCAATGCCCGCTTACCGGCGGCTGATGTAATTGACCAACGGCTGCAACAGGTGGCGGCAGCCGCGCTCGGCAACAGACGCGGCACGATCATCGTAATGGATCCGCAAACAGCGCGTGTCCGTGCGCTTGTTAATCCTGACCTGGCAACCGAAGAAAGCCTGCCGCCCGGCTCTACCATAAAACCGTTCACCGCGCTGGCTGCGCTTCGCGCCGGCGTTATCGATGAAGAATCGCAAACGCTTTGCGGAGAAACCTATTCGCACGATCATTTTCTTACCACCTGTTCGCATCCTCGCGATCTGGCGCCGCTCAATCCCACGGAGGCCATCGCTTATTCGTGTAACTATTATTTCGGAAAAGTTGGTGAACGACTGACGGCCGCCGATTTCACCGCGACCCTGGACCAATTTGGTTTCGGCAAACCTACCGGCATCAACGCCGCTCACGAATCAACCGGACTGTTACGACGCACAGACTGGCACGCGGAAAACGCAATCGGCGAAGGTGACTACGTTCGCGCCACGCCAATTCAACTCCTCAACGCTTATGTCGCGCTCGTGAACGGCGGACACCTGCTAAAACCGCGCCTTGCTGCCGCCGCCGACTCTGAATCGCAGACACTGGCAAACGTGAACATCGCTTCGTCCGAGCGCGATTTAATCGTGAAAGGAATGCGCGGCGCGGTTCGCTATGGAACCGCGGAAACAGCGCATCTCTACTCGCTGCCAATCCAGGTGTTCGGCAAGACCGGCACGGCTACCGAAATCAATGGCTATCGCAGCCAGGGATGGTTTGTCGGGTTCGCGGCGCGCGCAAATACGGCTCGCGAAACTGAGGCAGCACCGGGCTCAGTGAATCTCGCGGTGCTTGTGTTTCTCGGGAAAGGACATGGCTCGGATGCCGCGGAAGTCGCACAGCCAATCTTTGCGGAGTATGCAAAACTCACCGCGGCGGAAGCAGAAACTCCAGGTAGTGTTACTGAATCGCATCCGACTGTGGCAACAAACGAGAAGCGCGGGACAGCGAGCGAGGTTCGCGTCCACCTCGTAAATGAAAACACCACGCAGTCGTTGTCCATGGAAGACTACGTGCGCGCGGTAGTCGCAACGGAAGGCAGCATGGAACAAGAGCCCGAGGCCTTGAAAGCGTTAGCGGTTGCCGTTCGCACTTATGCGTTCAAAAATCTCGGCAGGCACGCGCGTGACGGCTACGATTTTTGCACTACCACACACTGCCAGCGTTTTCGCGCGCCGGAGCCTGACGGGAAACTTCGCGCGGAAGTTGTCGAGGCCGTGGAGAGTACCCGTCAGGAAGTACTCAACGATCAGGACGATCGAATTGTTGACGCTTACTTCAGTGCGTCATGCGGCGGCGCGACAGCCAACCGCGGAACCTTGTGGGGCGGCACTGCTCCCCCATATTTAAAAGGAGTCACCGACGAGTACTGCGTCACTGAAGCACATCAGGATTGGACTGACGTCATTCCGCGCGCACAACTGCTGCATGCTTTGCAAAGCGACCCGCGCACGAATGTCGGCGAGCGGCTCGAATCGATTAGCGTCCTGCGCCGAGACGCGAGCGGGCGTGCCGAGTCGATTACGATTGCCGGTGACCGCCGCGTGACCGTTTCCGGCTGGGACTTCAAGATCATCGTCGGTCGCGCACTCGGCTGGAACCTTCTGAAGAGTTCGCGTTTTGAGATTTCTCGTTCGGGTTCAAACTTCAGTTTTCACGGCAGCGGCTTTGGTCATGGCCTGGGACTTTGCCAGGAGGGCGCGCACGTGATGGCGGCTCACGGCGCGAGCTATCGTCAAATTCTGGCGAAATATTTTCCCGCCACTCACCTCGGGCAGTTGGACCGCTTCTCTGCTGACTTTATCTGGAGCCGAGACTTCGAAACGCTTTGCGGTTCGACGACACGCGTGTGGGCGAGTTCCGGACGGCGTTCACTGGCGAGCGAAAATTTTCGCGTTAGTTACCCGGATTCGGTCCAGCAAAAGGACGTAGAACAATTGCTCAGCTTTCTCGAATCGAGTCGGAAGTCCCTGGTCGGCCGTGTCGCGGCCGCCCGGGTCTCGGTAAAAATTCCCACCCTCGAAGTTTATGTGGCGGAAACGACCGGTGATTTTGTCGCTCGCACTTCGTTGCCTTACTGGGCTGCAGCGGCCAGCCGTGACAAGCAGATTGAGTTGCAACCACTCGGCACTTTGAAGCGGCGCGGGATTCTCGAAACAACCTTGCGCCACGAACTCGTACATACTGTTGTCGACCTGGTCAGCCGCGGCCGCTCGCCCCGATGGCTTGCCGAGGGTCTGGCTGTGCACCTGGCTGGCGAAGGACAGATGCTGGCTCGTTACGAACCCCGGCCACGGCTGAAAGTGGAAGAAATTGAAAAGCGTCTCGGCTACTCGCGGTCGATGATTTCGGCGGACGAAATGCGCTCGCTGTATGCGGCGGCATATGGCGAGGTCAAACGGTTGATCGCGAAAAGTGGCGAAGCAAGTGTATGGCGGCGCGTCGCAGCCTAGGCGTTTCGCACCTGATTTGAACTCTCTGTGCAACCTCAGATCTCTGTGTCTCTGTGGTGAGTGATTGCGCTAAAGTAATTCACCACCGAGGCAGTAATTCACCACCGAGGCACAGAGTGCACGGAGGTTGCACAGAGGAAATTTGGGCCCTACGGGGCGTTTTCACCGGACTCCGTGTCCGGACTCGTATGCATAACCTCAAACTTATGAAAAACGTCACGCTGTTACTGCTCGCGATCGCCACCCTCGCCGTTTCAGTGAGCGCGCAACAACGACGAAGCGCGCCTGCGAAGAAACCGACCGTTGCCGCACCGCCGGTCGCCGAAGTAGTACCGACATTTGATTCCCTGCTCGCGGCTGACAGTTTCAAAGTGTATGGCGAGATTCGCGGCATCGGCGGCTTGATTCGCTCAACCGCAATCACTGACATACTCGACCCGGTAATCAAGGTCGCCGAACCGCCAAAAGAATTTAGGGCGGTGCTCAAGTGGTTGAACTCACATTCTGACGCCTTGGCCGGCTCGCGCATGATGGTTGCAGCGTGGCCATCGCGCACTGATTTGCCTAACGTGATAGTCGCCATCGAGTTTGCTTCAACAGAGGAAGCAAGGAAATTCTTCCCGGAGTTACGCGACTTCATGCCCAGGCTTTTGCCGCAACCCACGCCAACGCCCTCGCCGACATCGCCCGCGCAATCGGATCCACATCCAGTAATTTCGCCGGAGCGCGAATGGGCCTCAGCTGCACCCACTGCCACCACCACCGCCGTTCCTTACCATTTGAAACAGACTGGTTCGCTCATCCTAATCAGCGACGCGCCCATCTCTATTCCGAATCTACGGCCTCGCCGGAGCAAGGCGCTCGAAGAGGATCAAAACTTTGTGACGGCGCGTAGTCGGTTTGCCTCGGAGCCGGTTTTTCTTTACGTCGATCTGAAATCGATTGAGAAGGAAGAGCGAGACCGGCGACGTAAGTGGGAGGAGGAAGATCAGAAAAGAGCGGCGAATCCACCGCCGGTTGAAGAAATGGCAACCGAGCCCGTCACCGAGGAGATGCCAGTCGCGATTGAGGAGCCGGCACCTACGCCGGAACCAGCCGAGCCCTCCGGTGAAGCGACACTTTCCAGCTCACCTCAGGATGAACTTTCGTCGGCAGCGATTCTGCCACTTACCGGCCTCCTCTTTGGCGGTGAAAGCAAATGGCCGGAGGCGGTCAGCGCCGCGTTGGTTTTTGAAGGTGATGCTTACGTGTTGCGTACCTTGATCCTCAATAGCTTTGAGAACAAAGGCAATGCAGTTCCGTTTCTGCCGCAATTTGTTGCCGGGCCGGAAATCGCGCCGCAGTCGCCTAACGTTTTTCCGGCCGATGCGGAGTTGTTCGTCAGCGTGTCAATGGACTTCCCACGGGTTTACGAGGGGATGCTGAAGGCCATCGCAAAAAGTGAAGGCGACACGCGCTCAGTCGCTCGCTATGCCGGCGCGAAAGTGAGCGAGCGGCCTTCTCCGTTCGCGGTCTACGAACAAAAGCTGGGCATGAAAATCAAGGACGACATCCTGCCGCTTTTTGGCAGCGAGATCGCTCTGATAATGCCTAAAAAAGCTACCAGGCCAATTGCCGACGAAGCGGCAAAGCCCGCTGACGCCGAGGGGCCGGAGCGATCGACGGCACCAGCGGCAACCGAGCCCGCTCAGCAAAGCGCCAATCCGGTGCTTGCGATTTCTGTGAAAGATCGCGACGCAGTAGCCAGGCTAATACCAAAACTAATCGAAGCCGTTGGTCTCAAAGGCGCCAACCTACTGGCGCAAACTGAAAAGCGGGATGGTACTGAGATTGTGTCCTACGCCGGTATGTTCTCTTACGCGTTCATCGGGGATTTCCTCGTAAGTTCACCTGAGGCGAGTGAGGTAAAACGCGTGGTGCAGTCTTACCTTGAACATCAAACGCTCGCCGGCGACAGTCACTTCCGGGATTACACGCGCTGGCAACCGCGCCAGGTTCTGGGCCAGGTTTACGTCGCGCCGACGATGGTGGAGCAATACGTGACGCCTAACCGCGGGCGCTACGAGCCCACCAAAGAACTTCTCTCACGAGTTTCCCCGGTGATAGACCCGGTGACCTATTCGTTATCCAACGATAGTTCGGGTCCACTTCACGAGTTGCACGTGCCCAAAAATCTGCTGCAGCTTCTGGTTGCAAACATGGCTACCGACATAGAACAAGCTCCGCTGCGCTCAAACGAGGCCATGGCGACAAACATGCTTTTCACGATCGTGAACAGTGAAAAGACGTTCAAAAGCGGTAAAGGCGCGGGCAGTTATGCGACGCTCGACCAGTTGATTGCCGAGACACTCGTTAATAAACACTTGATCGAGAACTTTGGTTACCACATTGAATTGACGGCGATGGGCGGTGATAGATTCGAGGCCATCGCAATCCCAATTGAGTATGGCAAGACGGGCAAGCTTTCCTACTTCATCGATGAAACGGGCGTGTTACGCGGAGCCGATCACGGCGGCGCAGCGGCAACGATTGCCGACGATCCGATCAGGTAGAACTGCTACGATTAGAAACAAAATCAGAACCGGATCGCGGTAGCGACCGGCCGAGGATTCAAGCCTAAATACGACCTTCA
>Ga0070682_100000402_pt1 | contig 28491 bp, 22 predicted proteins | sample KBSC63LmetaG_FD_64668 | JGI IMG/M metagenome (GOLD analysis project Ga0070682, IMG submission 64668) | Corn rhizosphere microbial communities from Kellogg Biological Station, Michigan, USA - KBS C6-3L metaG | ecosystem: Host-associated > Plants > Roots > Rhizosphere | place: USA: Michigan...
GCTCAGCTTGCAAAGGAGCTCGTCGAGCTCATCGAAGGCGGCGTGTCGATGCAGGTGGGGACGCGCGACAAGGAGCTTCGGCCCGAGGTCCTGCGCGCCGTGGGCGTTACCGTCGCAGCCGATCGCTCGAGCTTGACGGTGTACGTACCCGCCGAGCTCGCCGAGCGCACGCTCGCGAACCTCGAGGACAACGGCATGCTCGCGATCACGTTCTCGCACGTGATCGATCACCGCACGGTACAGCTCAAGGGCAAGCTGCGCTCCCTCCGCCGCTCGCGCCGCAACGAGCGCGCGCTGTCGGAGCGCTGGCTCGCGGCGTTCGCGGAGCAGCTGCACATGGTCGGCTTTTCGCGCCGGATCGCGCTCCGGCTCCGGATTTGGCCGAGCCTCGCGCTCGAGGTCGAGCTTCACGATCTGTTCGCGCAAACGCCGGGCCCCGGCGCCGGACGGCGTATCGAGGCCGGCGCATGACGCTCTTCGAGTCGCTGCCGCCCGCCTGTTTTCAGGGCGTGATCCCGGCGGCCATCACCACCTGCTCCCGCGACGGCACCCCGAACGTCACCATTCTGAGCCAGGTCTTCCGCACGGACGCACGGCACGTCGCGCTCTCGTGCCAGTTTTTCAACAAGACCAAGCAGAACGTGCTCGAGAATCCGTACGCGACGGTCGAGCTCTACGACCCCGCGGATTTCTCGGCGTATCGGCTCGAGCTTCGCTACGAGCGTGCGGAGACCGGCGGCGCGCTCTTCGACGCGATGGCGCTCCGCATCGAAGCGATCGCGTCGCACACCGGCTTGAAAGGCGTGTTTCGCTTGCTGTCGGCCGACGTGTACGAGGTGCTCGCCTGCGAAAAGCGTGAGGGCTTCCTGATCCCCCCGGACGACGACGCGAGCCCGGAGCCCGTCGACCCGCGCGTCCCTCGCAGCGAGCTCAAGTGCCTGCACCTCGTGTCGCAGCGCACCGCGCGCGCCCCGACGCTCGACGGGCTCTTCACGGCGCTGCTCGAAGCGCTGGAAGAGGGCATCGGGTTTCGCCACTCGATGGTGCTGCTGCCGGACGAGACGGGGTCCCGCCTCTTCGCGGTGGCGAGCCGCGGCTACGGTGACGAGGGCGTCGGCGCCGAAATCAGCGTCGGCGACGGGCTGATCGGCATGGTCGCGCGCGAGCGGCGCTCGCTCCGCCTCTCGAGCATGGACAGCGAGCTCCGCTACGGCCGCGCCGTGCGCGCGAGCGTGCAGGCGACGGGCGGACGGAGCGAGCTCGTCGCGGAAATCCCGCTGCCGGGGCTGCCCGACGCGCAGAGTCAGCTCGCGATCCCGCTGCTCGCCTGCGATCGGCTGATGGGCGTGCTCGCGGTCGAGAGCCGCACCGCCCTCGATTTCGACGAGTGGGACGAGGCTTTTCTCGACATCGTCGGCAACCAGGTCGCAGCCTCGATCGAGAGCGCGATCTTGCGCGAGCGGAGCGAGGAAGCCCCGACCGGCACCGTGGGGATGAGCGAGGAGCCGACCCAGGTGGTGCGGCGCGGACCCGTGCGCCGCTTTCGCTTCTTCCCGAGCGACGACTGCGTGTTCGTGGGAGACGACTACCTGATCCGCAATCTGCCGGGGCGGATCCTCTGGAAGCTGTTGCGCGCGGCGGTCGACACCGGACGCACGGATTTTTCCAATCGCGAGCTCCGGCTCGATGCGTCGCTCGGACTGCCGGGGTTGCGCGACAACCTCGAGAGTCGGCTCGTGCTGCTCCGGCGCAGGCTCGAACAGAAGTGCCCGGAGCTCAAGCTCGTTTCGACCGGGCGCGGCCACTTCCGGCTCGAGATCACGTGCGGCGTCGAGCTCGAGCTCGTCTCGTGACGCGCGCTTAAGATTCTTTACGAAACTTACAGCGTTTTCTGAGCAGGCATTTAGCGACGCGGTTTTTCCGGCGGATGCAGATTCCCCTTCGAGAGCAACGACGCTCGACAAGGAGAATGACCGATGCCGAGAACCCGCTACGAAGTCCTGACCATCGCCGCCCTGGCGCTCGCCTGCCAGAAGGCGCCCCCGAGCGCGGAGGCGACCGCGGCCGCGCACGCCGACCTCGTGAAGCGTGGCGAGCGCCTCGTGCAGCTCGGGGGCTGCAGCGACTGCCACACGCCCGTCGCCTTCGATCCGAAGCTCAAGATGCCGGTCCCCGAGCGTGAGCGCTTCCTGTCCGGTCATCCCGCGAACGCACCCGGGCCGACGGTCAAGCCCGGTCCCACCGATACGGCCGTGATCGGCCCGACTTTCACGAGCTTCGCGGCGCCGTTCGGTGTCGTCTACGCCCGGAACCTGACGCCCGATGCCGAGACGGGGCTCGGCAGCTGGAGCGAAGCCGATTTCATCAAGACCATGCAGACAGGGCACCAGAAAGGCACGGGCCGACCGCTGCTCCCGCCGATGCCCTGGCAGAACCTCTCGACGCAGCCGGTCGAGGAGCTGCGCGCGATCTACGCGTACCTGCGCAGCATCAAGCCCGTGAAGAACCAGGTCCCCGACCCCGCCGTTCCCGCTCCCGTGATCGCCGCCATCGGCGCGAGCTTCCCGAAGTCCGAGAAAGGAATCAACTGACCATGCTGAGCCAAACCATCGCCACCGACCTGTCCCCGCCCTCACGCGTTCCCGCGCTGCCGCGCGTCGACCTGTACGGCAGCGTGCACCGCGGCTTGCGCCTCGGCCACACCAAGCTGCTCACGCGGCTCGGCACCACCTCGTATTCGGATCGTGCAAGCGTGGAGCACGCGCTCGACGAGCTCGAGGCGTTTCTCGATCTGGGAGCGCTGCACCTTGCCGTCGAGGAACGGCACTACCACAAGGCGCTCGAAGCTCGGCTGCCGCAGGGCGCGGCAGTGCTCGACGAGCAGCACGGTTCCCACCGGCGCTCGTTCGCGGAGCTCCGCAAGCTCGCCGCCAAGCTGAGCGCGGCAACGGCGGATACGGCGCCCGTGCTCGGTCGCGCCCTCTACCTCCGCTACGCATCGTTCGTCGCCGAAGATCTCGAGCACATGGCAGAGGAAGAGCTCGTGATCTTGCCGCTCTTGCACGCGCTCTACACGGACGAGGAGCTCGCCGCGATCCAGACGAAGCTCGTTTCCGAGATCCCGCCGCGCGAAAAGCTCGAGTTTCTCCGGCTGATGCTGCCGGCCTCGAACCACGAGCAGCGCGTGCTGCAGCTCGCCGGGCTCAAGCAGAGCCTGCCGGAGCCGGTTTTCGAGAGCATGGTGCGAGCGCTCTACGAGGTGATGCCCGAAAACGACGTGACGGCGCTGCTCGCGGCGATCTGAGAGCCGGAGGGGGGGCGGCGCCAGGCGGGGGTCCGGCTCACGCGCCGAGCTCGGACTTGAGACCGACCAAGCGATAGACCATCACGTCCTGCTCGCGCCCCTTCACCTTGATGCGCTGGAGCGGCTCGGCCACGACGGAGGCCTCGACCTGCTTGTAGAGATCCTCGGAGAGGATCACGTCGCACTTGAGCTCCTTGGTCAGGCTTTCGAGGCGCGAGGCCAGGTTCACGGCGTCGCCGATCACGGTGTACTCCATCCGCTCGACGTGACCCATGTTGCCGGCGACGACCTGCCCGGAGTGCAAGCCGATGCCGGTGCGGATCTCCGGCAAGCCGCGCGACTTGAAGTTCTCGTTGATCTTCGCGAGGCGGCTCTGCATCTCGAGCGCCGCCTTCACGGCCTGGAGCGCGTCGTCCGGCTGCGGCACGGGCGCACCGAACACCGCCATGATCGCGTCGCCGATGAACTTGTCGACGACGCCCTGGTGATTCAGGACGCTCTCGACCATCCCGCTGAAATACTCGTTCAAGAAGTCGAGCAGGGCCGATGGGTCCATGCGCTCGCTGATGCTCGTGAACGAGCGAATGTCGGAGAACAGCACCGTCACGGGCACGAGCTCGCCCCCGAGCTTCACATCGCCCTTCATCAGGTGCTCGGCCACCTGCCGCGTGACGTAGCGACCGAAGGTCTCCTTCAGACGGTCGCGCTCCTTCAGCCCTTGCACCATCGCGTTGAAGTGCTCGGCGAGCGACTCGAGCTCGTCGCCGGTGCGAACGATCGGCGCGTTCACGTATTTTCCGACCTTGACCTCTTCGGCGGCGTCGGAGATGCCGCGCACCGCGTTACCGACGCGCGACGCGAAGCGCAGAGCGAAACCGAGCACGACCACGAGCACGGCGCCGAGCCAGCCGAGCTGTTGGTAGAGGGCCTTTCGCGCCGTGTCGCGCAGCTCCGTCACGTCGCGCGACGCCGTCACGGAAACCTCCATCCCCGCCCGCTGCAGCTTCGGCGGAAGAAAGGTCTTCACCGCGAAGAGCTTCGAGCCAACCGCCTTCAGGGTCGGAGCCTCGGCCATCGAGACGAGCTCCGCGCCGGGGTTGTCGGGTGACGAGGCGACGAGCTTGCCGTTCACGCGAATCGACAGATCCGCATTGAGCTTCGGCTCGAGGTAGCCGAGGTACTTCTGCGTGATGCGCGTGAGCAGCACGATCGAGCCCACGTGCGTGCCCGTCGCCGCCACCGGAGCCAGGGAGTTGCTCGGGTTGTTGTTGGTCGGCAGCTCGGTCACGAGCACCGGCTCGGCGCTGACGAGCGCGTAGCTCTGCCCGTCGGTGAAGGTCACCGGGATCAAGCCCGCGAGCGGCTTGCCAACGAGAAGCTCGGCAAACGCGGGACTCGCGTCCGGCTCGAGAGACTTCGGCCCTTGCTCCGCGTTCCCGCGCGCCAGGATCACGCCGCGCGCGTCTGCCGCGAGGATGACGCGCTCGTCGTACACGGCGGCGAGGCGCTTGACCATGCGCTCGACGGGTCCCGCGTCACGCGTGAAGAGCGCTTGCTGGAAGCGCGCCGAATGCTGCGTGAGCGTGAGCGCGAGCTTCGCGTTCGCCTGGTATTCGTCGAGCTCGGCGGCGAGGCGGCGATTCGCCCCGTTCACGCGCCGCTCGACCTGCCCGAGCATCTCCTTCTCCGCCTGGCGCTGGCGGAGGACGACGCCGAGGACGGCGGGGGCCACGCACGCGAGAACGAGCGCGACGAGCTTGGTGCGTACGGTGCGCATCGCTCAGACGCAACACGACGTCCGAGCCGGGCGCAACGTCTCACGCTGCGCCCGGGTCGCCCGAGCTCGATTCCCCCCGAGGAACGCGCCTTGCGGCTACGCGCCGCCCGCGCCGCCGGGGGTGATGATCGAGCCGTCGCCGCCCTGGTTGTCGCCGCCCTGGTTGTCGCCGCCGAGGTTCTGGCTTCCGCCGTTGTTGCGACCGCCGCGACCGCCGTTGTTGCGGCCACCGTTATTGTTGCCGCCCGTGGCCGTGCCGGCGGTGCCCGAAGCGTTCTGACCACCTTGCGCGTTGCGACCGCCGCGACCACCGTTGTTGCGACCACCGAAGCCGGTGCCGGAGGTGCCCGCGACAGGGCCGCTGCCGGACGTGCCGCCCGCCGTGCCGCCCGTCGAGTTGCCGCTGCTGCCACCGGTCGTGCCGGTACCGCTGCTACCACCGGTGCTACCACCGCTCTTGCCGGCCGTCGCCGACGAGCCGGCCTTGCCAGCGCTCGAGCCTGCCTTGCCGGCAGTACCCCCTGAGTCATCGTCGTCGCTGCCGCACGCAGCGAAGAGCGCCGCACCTGTCAAACAAAAAACCAAGCCAAACTTAGAGATTTTCATGGGGGTACCCTGCCAAGGTCAGTACCTCCGAGCAAGCGAATCAGGCAACTTGCGACGCGCATTGTCGGCGCGTAGCGTGATTCGGATGCGGGCTCGGTCGCGATGGGTTGGCGTTGGTGCGCTCATCGGGCTGGCCGGTGCGTGTGGAAATTCCGCTGACGACGGTACGCCGAAAAGTCCTTACAGCGCCGGCGCAGCGGGCAGCGAGAGTGGCCATGGCGGCTCGAGCGCAGCCGGACAAGCCGGGCGGGCCGCGGGAGGCACGACGGCCGGCGCTAGCTCGGGGCGCGGCGGCGCGGGGAGTGCTGGGCGAGCGGGCGATGGCGGCGCCCCGGGGCAAGCTGCCGCAGGGTCGAGTGCGAGTGGCGACGCGGGGGCGGCTGGGGAGAACGGCACACCTCCGACGGGCGGCGTGATTCCGCCGGAGCGGCTGGCACCTTGGACGGGGCACGTCGGCGTCGAAGGCGGGATCCCGACACGCACGACCGAGATCGACTGCACGGAGCCACCCTACGCCGCGCACGCGGACGGAACCGACACCGCCGACGCCATCCAAGCGTGCCTGGACGGCATCGCGACGGGCGCGGTCGCGTTCCTCCCTGCCGGTACCTACACGCTCGAAGCCGGGCTCGAGCTCCGCGCCGAGAAGACGCTGCGCGGCGCGGGACCCGGCTCGACGATTCTGCTCTTCACCGCCGATCTCGACGCCGACGTGCGCATCCACGGCGAGTACACCGACGGTACCGACGGCGGCATCGCGATCACCGCGGGCCTCGACGCGGGCTCGGCGGAGCTCACGCTCGCGGACGCGGCGAGCTTCACCGAAGGCGACCACGTTTACCTGAGCGAGCTCAACGACCCATCGATCCCGGTCACGGTCTCGAACGACAACGGCGCCTGCGACTGGTGCGGCATCTACGGCTCCGACGGCAAGCGCGCGCGGCTCGAGCTCAGCCAGGTGACGCGAGTCTCGGGCAATCGCATTTCGATCGATCCGCCGCTCCTTTTCGAGCTTTCGGCGACGAACTCACCACAAGCGCTGCGGGCGTCGAAGTACGTCGAGCGCGCGGGGCTCGAAAGCCTGGCGGTCGTGAACGATGGGTCGAGCTACCAGGCGGGACGCAAACCCATCGAGCTCCAGGGTGCGGCCAACTGCTGGGTGAAGAACGTGCGGGTCGAGAAATGCGGGTCGCGCTGCATCGACCTCTGGTTCGACGTCTTCCGCAACGAGATCCGCGACAGCCTCATCACCGGCTGCTTCGACCAGGAGGATTCCGACAACTGCTACGGCGTGCAGATCGACGCGGGCACCGGCAACCTGGTCGAGAACGTCATCTTCGACGGGAGCGCGAACGGGGTCATCCTGGTCTCCGCTTCCGGCAACGTGCTCGGCTACAACTACACGCACGGGGTGCACCGCACGGGCGACATGGAGACCTGGTTTTGGCCCGACAGCTGGACGCACGGCGCGCATAGCTCCATGAACCTGTGGGAGGGCAACGACCAAGCTGCGCTCGAGTGGGACTACTACTGGGGCAGCAACTCGCACGACCTTGCCTTCCGCAACCGCTTCCGCGGCATGGACGCGACGGTCGACTACGACCTCCCGAACCTGCAAACCGTGGGCGCGATCCTCACCTACCCGAACAACAACTACATGACGGCCGTCGGAAACGTGCTCGGCACCGCGGGTTTTCACGACCAGTACGAGGAAGCCACCTACGCCGTCGTCGCCAAGCCCATCTGGACCACGGTGGCCTCCGCGTTCGGCACCGACAGCGACAAGAACCGAACCACGCTCCTCCGCCATTTGAACTACGACACCGTCACGGACGGCGTGAAGCGCTGCGACGACGCGGGTGAGCCCGGCTGCCAGGGAGGCGACGGCAGCACGACGTTGCCGGCCTCGTACTACCTCGCGAACGAGCCGAGCTTCTTCGGCAGCGCCGCCTACCCGCCGATCGGCCCCGACGTGGCCGGCTGGTCGACGACGATCCCGGCGGCGCGCTGCTACGAGCAGACGATCGCGAAGGGTAAAGCGTTCGACGCGGCGGATTGCTACTAGCGGAATTCGGGGTAGGCGTGTCCGCCGAGCCGTGAGCTCGCGCTCGTGCGGTGATGGAGTATCGTGCGCCGATGTTCGCGCGACTCCGCCCGCTGCTGTTGGTCCTCGTCCTCTGCGCTTGTCCGCGCAAGCAGGCGCCCGAGCGCTTCGAGCCAAAGCCGTGCGAGCACTTCGGGCAAACCTGCGAGGTCTCGCCGGGCAAGCTCGGCAGTTGCGTCGAGCGCACGGACTGCAGCGGGCCGAATTGCCTCATCTGTCAGTCGCAGCACTGAGCCGCAACGCCGCGGGAGCGGTGAACCGCAAATGAAACAGTGCATGCGACCCGAGTGCCCTGTACGCTGCGAAATCTCCGAGAGCGGCCCCACCGCGCTCTCGGCCAACCTGCGCGCTCGCCGTAGGCGACAGCTCCGACACGGGAAGACCGAGGCTGGGGCAGCGTTCGAATCCCGCCCGAGGTAACCCCCATGCAAATCCGCTGCGGCTACGAGCTTCGCTACACCCTTCCACAGCCGACATCGATGATATTGATGCTCAATATCCATCATTCGCGCGTGTCGGACCTGGTTCGCCCCGATCACGTGCTCACCGAACCGGCGGTGCCGATCCGACAGTACCGCGACGGTTTCGGAAACTGGTGCACGCGTTTGTACGCGCCCGCGGGCAGCTTCCGGATCTGGACGGACACGATCGTGAATGACGGGGGTCTGCCCGACCTCGTGGTCCGCTCGGCCGAGCAGATCCCGCCGGAGCAGCTGCCGGCGGAAGCGCTCGTCTTTCTACTCGGCAGTCGCTACTGCGAGACCGACGAGCTCACCGACATAGCCTGGCGCCTGTTCGACAAGACGCCCCTCGGCTGGGGTCGCGTGCAAGCCATCTGCGACTTCGTCCACCGGCACATCACCTTCGGCTACGAATACGCGAGCCCGACCAAGACCGCGCTCAAAGCGTACGGCGAGGGCCGCGGCGTGTGTCGCGACTACGCGCACCTGGCGATCGCGCTGTGCCGCTGCATGAACATCCCCGCGCGCTACTGCACCGGGTACCTGGGTGACATCGGCGTTCCTCCGATGGCCGCCCCGATGGACTTCGCCGGCTGGTTCGAGGCTTACCTCGGACACGAGTGGTACACGTTCGACCCGCGCAACAACATCCCGCGCCGCGGTCGAATATTGATCGGCCGCGGTCGCGACGCGGCCGACGTCGCGATCAATACGACGTTCGGGCCGAACACCCTGGACTCGTTCCTGGTGCGCACCAACGAAGTGACCGACGCACGATGACGTACTGTGTCGGAGTCCTCGTGGACGAGGGGCTGATTTTCGCGTCCGACTCGCGCACTCACGCCGGCGTCGACAACTTCGCCAAGTTCTGCAAGATGACCGTGTTCGAGCGGGTCGGCGACCGTGTGATCGTGATGTTGAGCTCCGGCAGCCTCGCGGGAACGCAAGCAATCGTCAGCGTGCTCAAGCAGCGGGGGGAAACCAGCGACGGGACGCCCAATCTGTGGACGGCGCGAACGATGTTCGACGTGGCGGGGCTCATCTCGGACGCGACGCGCGAGATCGAGCGCCGTGACGGGACGCACGTCAAGGGCGAGCTCGCCTTCAATGCGTCGTTCATCTTCGGCGGGCAAATCAAGGGCGAGCCCGTCCGGCTGTTCCGAACTTACGCGGAAACGAACTTCATCGAGGCCGAGGTCGACACGCCGTTTCTTCAGACCGGCGAGGCGAAATACGGAAAGCCCATCCTCGATTGGGTCATCAATCGTGACGCGAGCCTCGAAGACGCGACCAAGTGCGTACTGGTCTCGTTCGACTCGACCATGCGCAGCAATCTGTCGGTCGGCATGCCCATCGATCTCATTTGCTACCGGCGAGACAGCCTCGAGCTCCAAATTCGCCGCCGCTTCGAGCAGGGCGATCCCTATTTCACCCGGCTCAGCAAGGAATGGAGCGACGGCGTGCGTGGCGTGTTCCGGGAGCTACCCGACCCCACCTGGTAGCGATGCGCGGCGGATGAACGCTCGTGCCACCGCGCATGACTCATGGGACGACCCATGAGTCACGCCGGATGCCGGCCCAACGCCGTCGCGAATACGCGCGCAGTTCGACGAAAGCGACCCGAAGCACACGCTGGATCGCAGCTTGCACCGGCACGGGGAGGCTCACGCAAAACCCCGTGAGCCGAGGAGTCCCTCATGCAACTCATTTCACGTTTTTCGATCGCGCTTCTGCTCGTGCCGTGTCTCCGATGCCAAGCGGAGGTCGAACCCACCGAGTACGAGGGCGAAGCGGCGCTCACTCAAGGCGTCGCGTCCGAAGCCGACGGCGGTGACCCGGACTGCAGCAAGGACGGCGTCTGCAACTCGCAGGAGTGCCTCGACGCGGATCCCGATTGTCCACAGGCGACGCCCCCGAAAAGCGTGTCTTGGAAGCTAACTGGCACCGTCACCGAGGTGACGACCGGCAACGTCGCGACGACGCCGCACCCGCTCGGTGACAAGAACAGCTCGCATGCCGCCGTCGTCGCGGTGATGTCACGGCAGCTGAGCAACGAACCTTGTTACGTCGCCGTCGGCACGGAAGACCTGAACGACGCGAGCGACGACGACACGTTCGAGCTCGATCTCTGCGGCTCGAAAGGCCCCGCCTCGGACTATATTTCCGCCGCGTTCCTCGATCGCGACGCGGGCGGGGACTACGACCACGCCTTCATCCAGGGCGTGAACCTCTGCATGAACGCCGCGGGCGACAAGGTGAAGGGCGTGACCGCCGCTGCTCTCGTGCTCGGCAGCGACGGCACGACGTTTCTCATCGACACCGACCCCAACTCCTCCGATGCCAAACGCGCGAACTGCGATCATTGGGTAGGCTTCGCGTGGTGCCCGACAGGTCAGGTCGCAACCCAGGTAACGACCTTCTTCAGCGGTCAAGAGCCGAAGGATCTCACGGGCATCGAGCTCTTTTGCCGTGAGCTCACGTACTGAGCGGTCGGGCCGTGGGGCAGCCCCTACGGCCGCGCGCAGCGAACACCCATCGAGGTGTCGTGGTTCGTGTACTGGCAGGTCGTCCGAGCGGCGGACTCGATGTACATGCTCTCGGAGTTGTACCAGCCACCGCGGCACTCTTTCAGGAAGTCGTCTTCGAGCGAAGCGCAGTTGATGCAAGGAACGGAATAGTTCGACGACGAATCCATCGTCCACTCGGTGACGTTGCCGGCCAGATCGGCCTGGCCGTACTTGCCGTCGCCGGCCGTCGAGGTGCTTCCGACCGCCAAAGGACCGAACGGAGTGCTGCAGGGGCTGCCCGGATTGTAGTTCGCGTGGCTGCAATCGAGGCCGCTGTTGTTGGGCCACGGATCGACGCGGTAGTCGGTGCCGCCCGAGGCCGCGAAGTTCCACTCCGCCTCGCTCGGCAAGAAGCCGCCGTCCCAGATGCAGAACGCGTAGGCCTCGTACCAGTTGACGCAGTTCATGGCGCGCTTCTCCTGGGCGGCGGTGCCCGCGCTGGGTTGCCAGGTCGGCTGTGCGTTCGGCGCGCTCACCGAGCACGAGAGATCGTAGTCCGTCAGCGTAACGTTGGACTCCCAGGCCGGGCTCCAACCGTGCTCGTAGGTCCCGTCCGAGGTGCTCGAGTCCACCAAGCCGCTCCCGCCGTTCAGGTGCGAGTGCTTGCCGTCACCCTCCGCCGGTCGCCAATTGTTCGTGCGCCACGCCGTCACGAACTTCCGGAAACGCGAGACGGTCACCTCGAAGCGGTCCAGGTGAAACGCCGAGATCGTCGCCGGGAAGGACATGTCCGTGTAGTCCTGCCCGTTGTAGCTGCGATAGAAGTTCGAGCCCCCAGGCACGGGCTTGGTCGAGCAGCAGGACTCGTTGCCGCCTTTGCCGCAGGTCGCGCTCAAGCCGTTGCAGCTGTTCTGCGTGCAGGTCGTGCCGTTGCCCGTGAAGCCCGGCTTGCAGGTGCAAGTGTACGAGCCGGGCGGCGTGTTGGTGCATTTGGCGTCCGCGCTGCAGTTGTTGGTGCCGCTGCACTCGTCCACGTCGCTGCAGCTCGTGCCGCTACCGCTGAAACCCGCCTTGCACTTGCAGTCGTAGGAGCCGGTCGTGTTGGTGCAGTCGGCGTTCGCGTCGCAATCGTTCGTGCCTTTGCACTCGTCCACGTCGTCGCACTGCTTGCCGTTGCCGGTGAACCCGTCGTTGCAGTCACAGGCGTAGGAGCCGTCGCTGTTGGCGCATTGGGCGTTCGCGTCGCAGTCGTTCGTGCCTTTGCACTCGTCGACGTCGTCGCATTGGTCGCCGGGCCCGGAGTAGCCGTCGTTGCACGTGCATTTGAAGCCGCCGGCCTCGTTCTCGCACGTCGCGTTCGCGTCGCAATCGTCGGTCTTCTTCGCGCACTCGTCGATATCGGTGCACTTGCTCGGGTATTCGGCGTTGTCACACTCGTAGCCGGTCTCGACCGCGCACGCGTGGCAACCGTCGCCGGGCATCGCGTTGCCGTCGTCGCAGCCCTCGGCGCCCTCGACTTGTCCGTTGCCGCAGGTCTTCGCGCAGCTCGAGGGCTGGCCGGTGCAGAAATAGGACGTGTCGACGCGGCAATTGGAGCAGCCGTCGCCGAGCGCGGGGTTGCCGTCGTCGCAGCCGCCGGCCATGGCCTCGGCGCCCACGACGAGCCCGTCCCCGCAGATCTCGTTGCAGCCCGTGGCGTCGCACGTCCAGCCGTCTTCCTGTTCGCAGCTGTCGCTGCACCCGTCGCCGGACTTCGTGTTCCCGTCGTCGCAGGCGTCGTCGCCGTCGATCTTGCCGTTACCGCAAACCGGAGTGTTCCCGGATCCCGCGCTCCCGCCGCCGCCGCTCGGGACGCCGCCCTCACCCACCTGCATGCCGGCGGAGCCACCCGTGCCGGACGAGCCGCCGTTGGTCAGGGCACCCGCCGAGCCGCCCTTGGCCTTCATGCCGGCACTGCCGCCCGAACCGCCGGCTTGGCCTCCGCTACCGGCCGACGACTTCCCCGCGCTGCCCTCGGCGAGATCGTGCTCGTGAATGTCCAGGATGGCGTTGCAGCCCCCGAGTGCCAACAAGCAGAGGAACCCAACGAACGTGCTGCGCATCACCAGGTACCTCGAATCTGAACATTGCCCGGGCCCAATCCGACTTCAGCCGAGCGATGCGTTGGGCTCGTGAACCACAGCACCGCCGCTCCCGCGAGCAACGCGCCGCCCGCAGCGAACGCGATGGTCGAGACGGTACCCATCGTCGTCGCGCTGTGCCAAGCGTCCACGCCTTTCTGATTCGCGCACTCGTGCGGACAGAGCTTCTCGGCGTCCTGCTTCTTCTGCATTGCCATCACGCCGAAGACTGCGCCCGCGCCGAGTCCGGCAACTCCCACGCCGCCCGCGACGAGCGCGACCACGCGCTGCGCGGGCATGCCGCCCGGCGCCTGCTCCGTCGGGGGGGCGCTTTGGGTTCCCATCGCGGCGGCGACGTTGCCGAACTGAATGCTCTCGCGCCGGTCCTTGACGCCTTCGTTCACCACGAGCTCTTTCGTGATGCTGTCCTCGCCTTCGGTCTCGAACACGAACGTATGCTTGCCGGGATCAATCTCGAGCGCCGACCCGTCGAGGCGATCGGTGAGGACCTCCCCATCCATCGTCACCTTCACCTCGGTCAGGTCGGTGCCGTCGGCTTTTTTTGCCTCGAAGACCAGCGCGGGCATCGCGGCGTTTACCTCCTCGACACGCCGCATGCACTCCTTGCGAATCTCGGTCGGACAGCTGTTGGCCGAGCAGAGCAAGAGATGCTTTCGCTCGGCCCGGAGGGCGTGGGTGTTTCCGTCCTTCAGCGAGTCCTCGCTCGCCGACAGGCATTCGGAGGTCGTGGGATCCGCTGCCGAGGCAGGCCGGCAGAGAAAGAGACTCGCGAGCGCGAGCGGCCAGAAGAATCGTGAAGACTTGGGCATGAACTTGTTGGCTGCTACTTGAGGAAGCATTCCGGCTTGAACTTCTTGCGTCCCTGTTCGTCGAGGGTGAAGGGCGGATCGCAGTCCGGTTTCGGAGCGGCGGGCCGCGCGGCTGCTGCGGGCGCCGGCGCGGCGGGACGCGGGGCCGCCGCGGGCTTGGGCTCGGGCGGGGCCGGCGACTGCTGCTGGGAGGCGAGCGCGGCGGAACCAGGACGCCCACGCGGTGCACGTTTGGACGGCGCGCCATTCCGCGGAGGGGTGGGCGCTTCGGGCACGGCGGGCGCAAGTTGTGGAGGGGCGTCCGCCGCCGGGTTCGAACTTGCCGAATGGGTGGGCTCGGTGACTGGGTCGGTGGGGAGCACCTCCACCTGCGGTGCGGGCGCCGGGGGATTGGCGGGCGTCACGGCCGGAGTCGCAACGAGCGCGGGCGCGCTCGCTGCGCTCGGCGCACTCGAGTGGCTCCGCAGGAGCGCCGCGCCACCCGCGGCCAGCACCAGAACGGTCGCCACGACGGTCCCCACGAGCGCCCGCTTGTTCGAGCGATGAGCTCCAGTCTCCACCCACGCCGAGGCCGTTTCGGGATGTCCGCCGCCAGGGACCGAGTGCGCGGGCACCGCGCTCAACGGCAGCTGCGACGACGGCTCCCCGTCGAACGAGCGCCCCGAGGACGACATGACGATGCGTGCAACGCGCTCGACGTATGTCTGCCCGCGCGGGGAGGCGTAGCGCTGCAGCGCGGCGGCGAGCTCGGCCACGCTCGCGAAGCGCGCCTTCCGATCCTTGGCGAGGCAAGTGCGCAGCACCGCGTCGAGCCCAGGCGGGATGTCGCGCCGGTACTCCGTCAAGAGCGGGAGCGGTTGCGTCGCGATCTTGATCGCGACCTCACCGAACGATTCGCCGAAGAAGGGCACGCGGCCGCTGATGAGCTCGAACAGCACGACGCCGAGCGCCCAGACGTCGGTTCGCGCGTCGACGTCTTTTGCGCTCTGAACCTGCTCGGGCGACATGTAGAGCGGTGAGCCCATCACCGAGGCGGTTTTGGTGACGGACATGCTGCCTTCGCCGCCCCCCACGGGGTTCAGCTTGGAGATTCCGAAGTCCAAAACCTTGATCGTGAGCTGTCCGTCGCTGCCGAGCACGCAGAACAGGTTCCCGGGCTTGATGTCGCGATGAACGATACCGGCACCGTGCGCGCCCGCGAGCGCCATGCAGGCTTGCAGCACGAAATCCACCGCCTGGTCCACCGGCAAGGGTCCCCGCGTCTCGAGCCGCTGCGCCAGATCCTCGCCGGCGAGGAACTCCATCACCATGTACGGCGCGCCCGAAGACAGGCGGCCGACATCGTGCACGCGCACGACGTGCTCGCTCTTGATCTTGACCGAGGCGCGCGCCTCTCGCTCGAACCGCGCGATGGCCTCCTCATTGAAGAGCGCCTGCTCGGTCAGGAACTTGATGGCAACGAGCTCGTCGAGGGCGAGGTGCCGAGCAGAGACGACCACCCCCATCCCGCCACGACCGATCACCTTCTCGATCCGGTATTTCCCATCCAGGATGTGACCTTCGGCTACTTCGTCCACCATCCCGGGGCCTACCTACTCGCGGAGCTTTCTACGGCAAGAACCAGAGCTCCCCCAAGCTACGGCCAGCATAGTACGCGAAATCCCCGCGCGTGCCCGCTGGCGTGGGCCATAACCCACCAAGCTCATGAAACTACAGCGCAATCAGCAGCCGGCCCCGCGCCCTACGCCACCGCCGTGCCTCAGATTGATGTGATACGCTGGTGTCGGAGCGCTGAACGAAAGATGAGCCACGTCGGCCCGTTGGCCGGGTGCGCTTGAGCGGCGAGTCGAGCCTAAAGCCCATAATGTCATGACGGTGCCGTCGACCCTTCCTCCAGCATCCGCCACCGGGACCTGGATCCGCGGATGGCGGCTCGACCGGCTGATTCACGTCGGCAAGACCGCCTGTGTCTATCGGGCCAAGAGCGACGCCGGCGTCGTGGGTGCGCTCAAGGCGCTCAGGCCGACAGCGGTCTCGCACCGCACGGCGGCGGAGCGCTTCGCTCGAGAAATTTCCGCGCTGCAGGGTCTGACCCACCCCGCCATCCCACGGCTGCTCGACCATGGCATCGACGATGACGGGTTGCCCTGGTTCGCGACGGAGTGGATCGTGGGCTGGGATCTCGAGACGCACCGGATACGGCTCGGCGGACGCTTGTCGCCGCACGAGGTGTGCGAGTTCGGCCTGCGCACGCTCGAGGCACTTTCTCATGCGCACGCGGCCGGTTTCGTCCATCGCGACATCAAGCCGACGAATCTGTTCCTCAGCGAAAACGGCGAGCTCAAAGTGCTCGACTTCGGGCTGTGTCGCGGCCTGGCGGCTGCGCGTGGGATGGACATCACGGGGAACTTCGTCATCGGGACCCCGGCGTTCACGGCACCCGAGCAGGCGCGAGGCACGTTCAACGTCGATGGGCGCGCGGACCTGTGGTCGCTCGGGGCGACGCTGTTTTTGCTCGCGACGGGCAGCACCGTGTACGAAGAAACGCCTGGAGCGCAGGTCCGCCTGTCGGAGCGCGGAGACGCGCGCTCCCTCGCGGTGGTCGCGCCCGAGCTACCAGCGGAGCTAATCCTGGCGGTCGATCGCGCGCTCGTGCGCGATCCGGCGCAGCGCTGGCAGAGCGCCGACGAGATGCGGCAGGTGTTGCTCGAGGCTTACGCTCGGACCGAGCATGCGCCGAGCACGCCGCCCTCCCTGCAGGCGTTGCGAGATCAGCATCGCCGCACGACCGAACAGGGCCTGGAAATGGCCGCGGCGAGCTACCGCCGCCGGTCGAGCACCATCCTTCGCCTGGTCTTGAGCCCCGACCGCAGCGTCGCGCGCGAAAGGGCGCTGCCGGGCGAGAGCGAGCTCCTCATTGGCCGCGAGGTGGCTGCCCCACACTGGGAGGTCACCGACAACAAGATCTCGCGCGTGCACGTGCGCGTGGGTTGGGATCCTCAGCACGGCGGTTATCGTGCGACCGACGCTCAGAGCACGAACGGCCTGCGCGTGAACGGCGTGCGCCAAGAAAGCGTGGCTCTCTCCCCTGGCGACGTCCTGCGCGTCGGGGACACGCTCTTCATCCTGAGCGAGGGAGCGGGCATGAATGGCCTCCGCGAGAATGCAGAGCAAGCGGCACGCTCGCCCGCGACGCTGCTTTTGAACGGTGAATCGGGGGTCGGAAAAGAAGTGCTGGCGCGCCAGATCCACGAATGGAGTGGGAGGCGCGGACCGTTCGTTCCCATCAACTGCGGCGCGTTGCCGCGCGAGCTCGCCGCCTCCGAGCTCTTCGGGCACGAGAAGGGCGCTTTCTCCGGTGCCGCCGGCGCGCGGCGGGGCGTGTTTCATGCGGCTCAGGGCGGGACCTTGCTGCTCGACGAGATTGGCGAGCTACCCCTCGAGCTTCAGCCGCTTCTGCTGCGTGCGCTCCAGGAGCGCGCGATTCGCCCGGTCGGCTCGGATCGCGAGCAGGCCGTGGACGTGCGTGTGATCGCGGCCACCAACGTGCGTCTGGATGCGGCGGTGACGAGCGGGCGCTTCCGCGGTGACTTGTATGCGCGCCTCGCGCAGATCCCCCTGGAAATCCCCCCGCTCCGCGAGCGCCGCGAGGAGATCCTCGGCCTGGCCGAAAGCTTCGCCACCGCCGCGCAGAAGTCGCTGCACATCACGGCCGACGCCGCCGAGGCGCTCCTCTTGTGGCACTGGCCCTTCAACGTGCGCGAGCTCGAAAATCTCGTCCGCCGCTGGTGTGCGATGGCGGCGCACGCGCCACTCGGAATGGAGTTCTTGCGTGGGGTAAACCCCGCCTTTCTGGCTCCATTCCAGGACCGTGTCTCGAGCCCGCCCGGCCACGGCTCGGGCACCCACGCCCTGAACGGCCCCGCGCTCGAGCGCGCCGAGCTCGAAGCGCTGCTGCGCTCCTGCAACGACGATATCTCCGAGGTGGCGCGCCGACTCAGCACGACACGCTCCCAGGTCTACCGGTTGTGCGAGCGCCTCGGACTCGAGCGGCCACGTGGGACCAAAGACACCGCGCCGGTCCGCCGCGGCTGAGCCGAGCCGACCGACGACCGCGCGCTGCTTTCGTCCACGCAAAGCGTTCGCTCGCGGAGCGTGGCTCGTGCGATGGTAGCCAAGGCATGTCGGGCCGAGGCTTGCGGGATCAGTTCGCCTGGCCCTTGAGCATCGACGCCGTCTGGTCGATGAGCCCGCTCTTCGTCGTTGCGGCTGCGGCCTTGCTGAGCCCAGTGCGGCCCTTCGACTACTTCTGGCCGCTCGTTCAGGGCCGCGCGTGCGTCCAGCTTGGCGCCATTCCGACCGAGAACGCGTTTCTCTTCACGCTGCCCGCAAAAGCTCCCTTCTTCGATCAGCCTTGGCTCGCGCAGCTCGCCATGTTGGGCGCCCACACGCTCGGCGGACACTCGCTCAACGTCGTCGTGCTGGCGCTCTGCCTGTCTCTGGGCTTGGCGCTCGCGATGGACACCGCGCTTCGCCTCGGCGCGGACGCTCGCGCGGTGGCGCTGATAGCCCTTTTTTCGGTGCCTGTGCTCGCGATCGGCGCGGGCGTGCGCACGCAGATGTTCGCGTATCCGTGCTTCTCCGCCGTGCTGCGCAGTGCGAGCGCTCGTGGCGGCCGGCTCGATCCGAAGCGCGCGCTGGCGAGCGCAGGCGTTGCCGCGCTGTGGGCGAACGTGCACGGCAGCTTCGTGCTTGCGCCGCTCTTGATGGCGGCCCCCCTTGCCGTTTCGCTTTGGAAGACGCTGACCGAGCGCGAGCCAGCGAGTGATCTTCGCGGCAGGAGCCTGGGCTTTCTGGCCGTCACCGCCGGCACGTTCGTGAACCCGTCCGGGTGGCTCGTCTACCGCTACGTGGTGCGCTACATGGCCGGGACGACCGACGTCGCCGAGTGGCAAGCGCCGCGCTTGAGCTCGAGCGCAGGCGCGCTGTTCCTCGTGCCCTTGGCGGTGAGCGTCATCACCTTGCTCCGCTTCCGCAGGCGCATCGTTCCCGAGGTGACCTCGTCGTTCGTGGCGCTAGGCCTTCTGTCGCTTTCGAGCCAGCGCTTCGAAGCCTGGTGGGCGCTCGCGGCGCCTGTCGCGCTCGGTCCGTTGTTTCCCGTGCGCGCGAAGGCGTCTCACGTATCCCGCGCCAAAAGCCTCGTGAATGCCGTGCTGATTGCCACATTCGCCGCCGTGCTCCTCTTGAGCTTGCCGGGCTTGCCGCTGTTCGAGCGTGCGGCGGAGGTCGGTCATTTGCCCTACCGGGAAGCGAGGGTTCTCAGCAGTGAAACGCCGCTGCGACTCGGTGAGCTACTTTTTCGCTCCGGCTATCGGGGCCGGTTGTTCCACGACCAGGCGCTCGGAGGCTTCGTCGAGTGGGCGCTGGCGCGGGACGCACCAAGGCCCGTCGCGTTCGTGGATCAGCGCTTCGAGCTCATTCCCGCTGAGCTCTGGCGTGACTATTTCGCGCTCGCCGAGGCGCGCGGCGATTTTCGGGCGCTGCTCCGCCGGTACGACATCGACGCCGTCTTGGTTCACGACGGGCGCTCGGCGGCTCTCGTGGACGCGCTGAAGCGGGACCCGCATTGGCTCCTGCGCGCCCAGGAGCTTCGCTACAGTCTGTTCGTCTCGAAACGCTGAGGGTCCTCGACGCGATGGACAGAACGGGCCCGAGGCTGCGGTATGGTAGCCGCGGCATGTCGGGCCGAGGCTTGAGGGATCATTTCAGCTGGCCCCTGAGCCTCGAGGCCGTCTGGTTGATGAGCCCGCTCTTCCTCGTTGCGGTCGTGGCCTTGCTGAGCCCGGTGATGCCCCACGACTACTTTTGGGCGCTGGTTCAGGGCCGCGCGTGCGTCCAGCTTGGCGCCATTCCCCGCGAGAATGCGTTTCTCTTCACGATGCCCGCAGAAGCGCCCTTCTTCGATCAGCCTTGGCTCGCGCAGCTCGCCATGTTCGGCGCCTACACGCTCGGCGGACACTCGCTCAACGTGGTGGTGCTGGCTCTCTGCCTCTGTCTCGGCTTGGCGCTCGCGATGGACGCCGCGCTTCAGCTTGGCGCGGACGCTCGCGCGGTGGCGCTGATCGCTCTTCTTTCGGTAACTATCTTTGGTTTCGGCGCGAGCGTACGCTCGCAGATGTTCGCCTATCCCTGCTTCTCCGCCATGCTGCGGATTGCGAGCGCCCCCGGCGGGCGGATCGATCCGAAGGGCGCTCTGGCAAGCGCAGGCGTGGCCGCGCTCTGGGCGAACGTGCACGGCAGCTTCGTCCTCGCGCCGCTCGTGATGGCGGCACCACTAGCCGTTTCGCTTTTCAAGACGCTGACCGGTCGCGAGCCGGCAAGTGCCCTACGCGCCAGGAGCCTCCGCTTTCTGGCAGGCACCGCCGGCACCTTCGTGAACCCGGCCGGCCCGCTCGTCTATCTCTACGTTGTGCGCCTGGGTCGCGCGATGAATGTGGCCGGGAAGACCCACGTCATCGAGTGGCAGGCGCCGCGCTTGAGCTCGACCGGAGGCGCCCTGTTCCTGGTGCTGTTCGGGGTAAGCCTCGTCGCGTTGCTCCGCTTCCGCAGGCGCATCGTGCCCGAGGTGAGCTTGTCGTTCGTGGTGCTCGGCCTGCTGTCGCTTTTGAGCGGGCGCTTCCAAGACTGGTGGGCGCTCGCGGCGCCTGTGGCGCTCGGTCCGTTGTTTCCTGCGCGCGCGACGGCGTCTCACGTCCCCCGCGCCAAAAGCCTCGCGAATGCCGCGCTGATTGCCACATTCGCGGCAGTGCTCCTTCTGAGCTTGCCCGGGCTGCCGCTGTTCGAGCGCGTGGCAGCGGCCGGCCATCTGCCCTACCCGGGCGCGAGGGTCCTCGGCAGTCAGACGCCGTTGCGTCTCGGTGAGCTGCTTCTTCGCGCCGGTTATCGGGGCCGGCTGTTCCACGACCAGTCGCTCGGAGGCTTCATCGAGTGGATGCTTGCGAGGGACGCGCCAAGGCAAGTCGCGTTCGTGGATCAGCGCTTCGAGCTTACCCCCGCCGAGCTCTGGCGAGACTATTTCACGCTCGCCGAGGCGCGCGGCGATTTTCGAGAGCTGCTCCGCCGGTACGATATCGACGCCGTCTTGGTCAACGACGAGACTTCGGCGAAACTCGTGGACGCTCTGAAGCGGGACCCGCGTTGGCTCCTGCGCGCCCAGGAGCTTCGCTACAGTCTGTTCCTCTTGAAACGCTGAGGGTCCTCGCAGCTAGCTCGAAGCTCGATGCTCGGGGCAAGAAGGCTCCCAGGTTGGCGAGCCTCGAGCCTTGCCTGGTGGAGGCCGTCTGCGTCGTGAGCGCGGCTCAGAGCTTCTGGGGAATCACCTTCGGCTTGACGTGCACGACGGGCCTCAGCACCGTGAACTTCTGCTCGAGCAAGACGAGCTCGTCGCGGTCGGGCGCGGCGAACGACAGCGTTGGCTTCTGAGGTCGCAGCAGGGGGAAGTCGGTGGTGTCCAGGGTGAGGGCCACCTGATCGTGCGGCGCGGCCTGCACGAGGACGTGCGCAACGCCGAAATCGTCTGTCTTTCCAATCGTTTTGTTGAGACGAAGGATCGGCAGGTGCGCGCCATTTTCGGTGCGAATCCCGACGACGAACGAGCGCACGAGCGGGACGCAGTGTGTCTCGAAGCGGGGCGGCGGAGAGCCCTCCGCGAAATGGCGCAGGCCCACGCTGAGCGACGCTTCCGGAGAAGCGTACGTGTCTGGACATTTGACGCTGAGGGCAATCACGTCCCCCTCGTTGCCCTCCAGCGACAGTCGCACGCTGCCGGTCGCATCGGTGGTGCCCACCGTGCGCTTCCCGTACAGGATCTGGACACCGGACAATGGCTTCTCGGCGTCGCCGACCGCGACGATCTGCACGGGATAGCTCGGGCTCACTTTGGCGATCTCTTTTTCCCCCAGCAAGGCTTTGACGCGCTCGCACGAGGGCAGAAGAAGCAAGAGCAGCGCCGAGAGGGCGGCGGCGCGCCCCTTTTTCCAGCAAGACACGCGCGAAAGATGGCACAACTTTCCCTCTACGGCAGGGCAAAAGCTCAGTCGATCGGAACGGAGTAGATCGCGTAGGGGCTGTCCCCGCTTGCGTTCTCGTGTTCGCGCTTGACGTAGTAGAGGGTCTTGGCGTCGTGCGTCATTGCGCTTGCGCCTTCGGCGGCCGGGAAGCAGACGAGCTCTGTTTCGTCTCCGGTGGCAAGGTCGAACTTGGCGATGCGGTCGCCGCAGTTGGCGACCATCGTGTCGCCCTGAAGGAACGCGCCGAGGGTCAAGCAGTCGCTGAACTCGGCCGGCTTGCCGCCGGATTTCGGCAGCGTGTATTCGCCGGTGTTGGACAGGTTGAAGAGGTTGAGGCTCGAAAAGTAGAGGGTGCTCGAGGTGACGAGCAGGTCACCCTCGGACGCCGCGACGGCGTTCTCGTTGGGGTCCTGTGTGAAGAGGGTGTGAAGCGTGCCGCCCGCTTTGGGAACCGTCGCGATGCCGGAGTTATAGAGGAGATCGAGCTGGTCGTTGATGGTGCCGTCGTTGATGAAGTAGACGTCGCTGCCGTCGAGCACCGCGCTGCCCGGATTCGCAAGACCCGTCGCGAGCACGGTCGGCGCGCCCCCCGACTTCTTCATCTTGTTCATTGTTCCGTTGGCGTCCCCGGCATCGTTGCTCACCCTGTCGCCGAAGTAGATGTACTCATCGTCGAACGCAAAGAGCGGATCGATGCCGGTGCCGGTGTCGGAGTGGGTCATGACGAGCGCTACGGGCGTGCCTCCCGTCTTGTCGACCGACCAGAGCGCCTGGCCCTCACTGTAATAAAGCTTCGCTCCGTCCACGTAGACGCGCATGCTGAAATCCGGAATCCCCGTGTGTGAAAGCGTGGCCACCGTTTCGGCGGTTCCACCCTCCTTGGGGATCCTGGCGATGTCGCGTTCCACGAAGAACACGGACTCGTCGTCGACGCCCGGACCGCGTAGGACCGTGTCCGACGTATAGAGCAGCTTCGGCGTGTGGGTCCCACACGTCATCGTCGAGCCGCCGCCGCTGCCGCCGCTGCCGCCGCTGCCGCCGCTGCCGCCGCCGCCCCCTTTTCCGCCCGAGCTCGAGTCGTCGTCGGAGCTCGACCCGCACGCCGCGGTCGTCAACAGCACGATCCCAACCAAAATCCGCTTCATTTTCTCGTTCCCTTCGTACGCCTGAGTGTTAGAGCCGCTCGTCCCCGCTTCTCCTCAGGCTCTCGGTCAGCGCCCGCCCTGGGTTGCAGCTTTCGATGCAGACCCTGCTTCGATGCAAACCCTGCACCGGCTCCTAACAGAACCCTACGCATCGTCGCAAGCAGCCCTCCCGCCTCGTTGCCGCCGGGGGCGTCAACTCGTGGTTGGCACTTCTGAGTTGCGCTCGACCCTCTCGTGGGAGCGCCTTCGCCCGTCCAGCTGCAACCCCACGCCGCCCCCGCTCGCCTGAGCGCTCGTCGTCCGGTAGGCCGAAACGTGGCCGAATTGCCGTCGATCGCTCCGCAATGGCGCGGCGCCGACGAGCCCGCATCCACTGTTTCCTCGAGTTCATGCCGCTCGTGCACGGCTCTTGCAGGACGCCTGCCCGGATGGAGGAGGGTGCGTGCTCACTCGGCCGCCCCGCTAGTTCGCCCTTTGGGATACATAACTCGTGACTCGAGAGCCCCACCGCATGTCTGACGCAGCGACGAAAGGAGAGCCAGGCCCGGGGCCCCGCTCCCTCCGCGCGAACGTCGGGGGCGCCGTGTACGTCGAGTTCTTGATCGCCTTCATTCCGGTCTGGGTCTTTTTTCTGTGCATCGTTCAGATCGGTCTGCTCTTCTCCGTGAGGCTCGTGACCGAGCACGCCGCGCTCAACGGGGCGCGGGCCCTCGCCGTCGTCGGCGGCGACGAGGAGAAGACTTACGAGAACGAGAACAAGAACAAGCTGATCGATGGTGGCAAGCGCAAGAAAGCCGTGCGCTCCGCGGTGCTCCTCACCTTCGCGCCGCTCATCCTGAACGGCACGATTCAAGACATCGACATCATTTACCCCCGTCCGGACGATCGCGAGGGGACCGGCCAGACCGGGACCATCAATCTCACGCCGATGACGGATACCACCGTCAGCAAAGTGCGCGTGCGCGTCGAAGTGAGTGCGGGATGCCGGTTGGCGCTAGCGGGCACCATCGCGTGCAATACGCTGTCGCGCCTGCTGGATCCCACGCAAAAATTCAACGTGTTCATTCCGACCGTGCCCGTGCGCGCCGAAGCCGTTTTTCCCTACCAGGGGGCGAAGTATGACTACCCGCCCTGAAGCTCCGCTTGGCCGCGGGGTGTGCGGCGATGAGCGCGGCGCCATCCTGGTGATGGGCATTTTCATGTGCACCTGCCTGGTCGGTATCCTGTGGTACCTGGCTGGAATCGGCGACGCGATCGTCTTTCGCGAGCGCATGCAAGAGGGTGCCGACGCGACCGCGTTCACCGCCGCGGTGCTGCACGCGCGCGGCATGAATCTGCTCGTGATGATCAACCTGATCATGGCGTGCATCCTCGCGGTCCGCGTGGCCCTGAGAGTCGCGATCATCGTGCTCCAGATCATAGGCATCGCCCTCTCGTGGTTCGGCGTCGGGGAGGGCATTTTGGCAGTAGCGGAAGTCATCCAAGAAGCCGAAAAGGTATCGCAGCCAATCATCACCGCCGCGCTCGAGGGTCTGACCGCCGTCGAGGAGATCATCCCCCACGTCGTCCCGCCTGCGGCCATCGTCGGTTCGGTCCAGGTGAGCCTGAAATACAAGCCGATCGTGAAGGAAGCAATCGCCGGAAACCCCGTGACGACGCGCGCCGGTTTGCCGGTCGAGGACGGCGATCCGAGCGTCTTGTGTTTTCATGCTGCCAAGGCCGTGGTCGACATCATCTTTTCCTTCCCCGGCGTCTCCGGCTTCAAGGGCTGGCTCGGCGACGCGTTCGGCGATTTGGTCGCCGCCGGTGGGGACTACTTCTGTGGGCTCGGCGGCTCGAGCAACCCGCCCGATCTCAGCAGCCTCATCAACGACCAAACCGACTCGGGGTGCGACAAACAGAAGGACGACCTACAAAAGAAGTCCGACGCCGCAGCGCAGGCCTATCAAGATGCCTGCGATAGCTATCACGCGTCCTGCTCGTCGCAGCTTCTCCCTAACGAGGAGCCGGCCACGCTGAAGCCGAAGGAGCAGAAAGATCTGTCGGAGAAGCAGGGGACAGCCGAGAAGACCAAGGCAGACCTCGACGCCTATAACGGCGACAAGTGTCGTAAAGAAGCAAAAGACAAGATCAACCAGTCGTTGAAAAACAACTCCAGCTCGAGCTCTTCCGGCGGAAAGATCGCCCCGCGCCGAGTCCAGGCCGATTGGATGAACGGCATCAAAAACGCGCAAATGCTGGCGGTTGCCGTCGGAGATACCAACTTTCTGAACCCCGCGCCCAAGTTCGTGACCATTGGACAGTGGCAGAGCGGGGGCACCATCACCGTGCCTGATAGCGCTGGGTTTGCCCTGGCGCAGGCCGAGTATTTCTACGACTGCACGGGAAAGTGGGAGTCGCACTCGTGCAACGGCAAGAACAAGCCCGGCGGCTTGCACAGGGACGACCAGGAGCTTGCCATGTGGAACTTCCACTGGCGGGCGCGTCTGCGCCGCTACAATAAGCCGTTCGAGGGCAGCGTACCCGGGCTCGATAACCTGTCGGGAGCGCTCAACGCTCTCGCCGCCATCCAACGCATCAAAGGCATCAATCCGCTCAACTCCAAAAGCTACCAGAACGCTCTCTTGCTGAAGGAGCTCGGGGAGCTCATCAGCCTCGACCCCAACGCCCTGATCATTCACTGACGATGAACGCTCCCCGAGCTCCGCGCTTTTCCCGCCGTCCACGCTTCAAGCGGCGTGTGCGGGGACGCGCGCTCGAGCGCGGCGCCGCCATGGTGGAAGCGGTGATCGTGATCTCGATGCTGATTCTCGGTCTCATGGGCTTGATGTTTTTTCGCTACTTTTACGTCAAAGAGCTGATGGCGGCGCGCCTCGCCAGGGCCTCGACCCTCGCGTACTCGATGAGCGGCTGCGACGGTCCGGCGCCGAAAGACTGGATTGGTATCAAGGACCGCGTCGATCTCACGGTGTCGGCGCCCGATGCCGATTCCCAACCGGCCATGGGCAAGGACGTGAACCAATCTGCGACGTCCGGCAATAGCGACGCGAACGGCTTTCTGAGCGGCCTCGGGCTGACCGGTGACGGTCGCGGCGTGCTCAATCCCATCACCAAGACCGGCGTCAGCGGCAAGGTGAAGATCGAGAGCAGCTCGGGGGCTAGCTCGTCGACCAAGACGTACTTCAAGAGCGACGTCATGGCTCGCTCGTACGTGACCTGCGGCGAAAAACCCAAAGACGGTGACATTGGCGTCCTCGTCAAGGACCTGATGGGCAAACTGCTCGGCCTCGTCCATTTCTAGACCGATGAACATCAAGCGACTCCTCTCGTGGATCCTTCCCTCGCGACGCCTGTTGCGGCTCACGACCTATCTCGTGTGCGTGTGCTTGGTCTCGGCCGCGATCGCCGGGCGCGCCGCCTACGCGAAGGCGAACGAAGCGGCGCTCGAGTTCGGCGAGCAGCTCAGCGGGCTCGAGGATCTCACGCGGGGCGCAAACGTCATTCTGGTGAACGGCGAGCGATTTCACCGCGTCATTGCGTTCGTCGACGACTCGGTCGGCTCGGTCCTCGATCGGATCCAGAAGGACTGCGAAACGACGCCCGGCCTGCTCGGGCAGGCGGCGCGCGAGGTAGCAAGCTCGAACCAGAAGGCGCTCGACAAGTACCACCTGAGCCCTCACATTCTGCGCGGCATCGTGCGTCACGAAGAGGAAGGGCGCGGCATGGTGGCGTGCTTCACCGACTCGAAGCGCTCGGGCCTCGCCGGCCTCGCCGATGCGGCAAAGCGCTTCGCGAAGGCCGCGAACCTCGGCGAGTTCGGTCACTTTCGCTACGCATTCGCACGACGCACCGACGAAGGAGGGACCATGGTCACGACCCTGTGGGCGGACACCGAGCTCAACCTGTCCACCATGTTTCCCGCGCACGGCGACGCGGCGGGAGTGGACTCGAGCGTGCTCCCTAGGCCCGCAACGTCTCGGCGCGTCCTCGCGGCATCGGCCGAAGGACAATCATACGCCCTACGCCTGTACGACACCGCCGATGGTGCCGCGTCGGTGCGTCGCTTCTACGAGGACTGGTTCCAGAAGCACGGCTGGATTCCCGCCGGCAAGGCCCAGCAGGGAGGCTTCAGCTATCTCAGGGCTGACGGCTTCCAGGTGATCCTGACCGTCAGCGAACACAAAGGACGCACGGCGGTCGGGCTGATCGAGGCCGGGGGTTCGATCACATCGACGACGGTGAGCGCCCAATGAAGTCCAAGCGTGCGTCGTCCCGCCGTAACTCGCTGCTCGCACGCTGCCGCACGCTCGTCTGGGCGCTAACGCGCCCGTTCCGCGGCAGGTCGAGCGGCGCGACGATGGTCGAGTATCTCATCGTCACCGGCTTCATCTCGCTCGTCGCGATTGGCATCTTCAACCGCTACGGCGTGAACCTCAACAAGAGCTTCAAGGCGGAGGCCAAGCTCATCGAGGGCGAGGGGCTCCCGAGCGCGGGCGACCTACTGAGTGGCCTCGGCGACGTGACGCCGCCCTTTTGCGGCATCAACGACAGAAACAACCCCTTTTGCGTGGGCGGCAATTGCTTTGCAAAGGGAACGCCGGTCGCGGCGGAGGGCGGGGACCGGCCGATCGAGAGCATCCGCTTGGGCGATCGGGTCTGGGCTCGAGACGTCGAGACCGGACTCGTAGCGCTGCGGCCCGTCACGAAGCTGTTCGTCAGGCCGGACGTCGCCACGATCGACATGGAGGTCTCGGCGGGAAGTCACAGCGAGCACCTCACCGTCACGCCGGGGCACCGATTCTGGGTCGAGGGGCAGGGCTGGATTCCGGCCCAAGACCTCGAACGGAGCCCGCTCGCGTCGCTGCAAGAGTCGCTGTTGGCGACCCCGGTCTCCGGCGTGCCCCCGCCAGAGCAGGGGCAACTCGGGACGACGCTGCTCGCGAGTGGTGCTTCGGAGTCGCTTTGGGCGACGCCGCGCTCGAGCGGCGGCACGACGACCACCGTCTACAACCTCGAAGTCGACGGGTTCCACAGCTATTTCGTCGGTCACCTCCACGCCCTCGTCCACAACCAAAACGGCTTCCCGAGTCCGCTCAACTGTCCTCTCCCCCCAAGCGGCACCGGCGGCACCTCCAGCCAAGGAACGGGCGGCACCTCCAGCCAAGGAACGGGCGGCACCGCAGGCACAGCGAGCGCTTCACCCCCGGTCAATGCGCTCACCCCTTGTTACAAGGGCGATGCGACGACGATCCCGCAAAACAACCTTCCCGCGGACGTTAGACAGACGATCCAGGACCGAGCGAATGAGAGAAAAGGTCTCTCCGGAAACGCGAAGGGCCAAAAGTCTGAGAAAGCCGGCGACGCCGCGGCCGAGGGCTATACCAAGAACAACTTCCCCGACTCGGAGGGATGGGAGTGCACGTCGGCTAGCGGTTCGCGAGTCTTCGACCGCGTCTGCATACAGAAGGATGCGGGCGGGACCGTTATTGGGGCCGTGATTGTCGAAGCCAAGGGTGGCGGATCACCGCTTGGGACGCGCAAGGGCGCTGACGGAGTTACTCCGACCAG
>Ga0070682_100000404_pt1 | contig 28340 bp, 33 predicted proteins | sample KBSC63LmetaG_FD_64668 | JGI IMG/M metagenome (GOLD analysis project Ga0070682, IMG submission 64668) | Corn rhizosphere microbial communities from Kellogg Biological Station, Michigan, USA - KBS C6-3L metaG | ecosystem: Host-associated > Plants > Roots > Rhizosphere | place: USA: Michigan...
GGGCGGTACTTCGTCACTAATCCAGGCCAGAGATTCCAGATCGCTATGGTATGTGATGGGTGTCTTTTCAATAAAAAACATTTGGCGCGCGTTAACTTGGTAGCATGAAAAAGGTTTCCATCGTAATACCCACTTACAACCGCGCCGAAATGCTATTTCGTTCCTTCGAGCAGGTGATTAATCATCCGAATGTCGGGGAGATCGTAATAGTGGACGATGTTTCCGATGATGATATTTACGAGAGGGTGTTTAACTACTGCGCGGAGCAGCCGAAGATAAAACTATTCCGTAACGAGAAGAACCTGAGCTGCTTTGCCAACAAGCGGGAGGCGGTGAGCAAGGCTGAGAACGAATCCGTGATAGTCCTGGACAGTGACAACGTCATCGGTATGGACTACATTGACACGATAATGGCACAACAATGGTCCCCCGAACGCATTCTACAGCCGTGCTTTGCCCGCCCGCGCTTCGACTTCCGTAAGCATAACAGTCTGCTCGTTCATAAAGGCAATATCCGTAAATATATGTCCGATGGTATGTTCAACGTGATGCTGAACGCGATGAACTATTTCGTGCACCGTGACCGATACCTTGAAGCCTGGGATAACTCGATCGATCCTGTGACCAGCGACACTATTTGGATGAACTACTGCTGGCTCAGGGCCGGTAACTCGATCTATATCACTCCTGGGCTGATGTACGACCACGGCGTCGACAATCATGGCCAGGAAGAGCCGAGTTATTATATCAAGCATCTCGACCGAACGCCGAAGATGTTTCATAATGAAGTGATCAGGAAATTAAAGGCACTGAGATGAATAGATTTGGATCATGGACGCCATTTTATGTATGTACAACATGCGGAGGGCAAATTGGAGAAAGGGACAGGCTATATAATGGCGGCATTTGTCCTTATTGTGGATTTGATAGTGAATCAACGATTTGCGATACAACCACAAAAATGTTTCGTAAGCGCAAGATTCGTAACAGAAACCCTTGGTGGATGTTTTGGGATCTTTTTAAAACTGAGATAGAATATAAATGAGCGTCGTAACGTGCGAATTTCTGGGTCGCCTTTCAAACAACATCATGCAGGCATGTGCATGTATCGGGTATGCGAAGACGCACAACAAGCAATGGGCTATCCCTGCCAATTATCATCACCGAGGCATTTACCGATTCTGGCCGAAGCTTCCGAAATACAAAGGCAACCCGAGAAAGCTAAAGACTTACGATGTCGCCACGGATGAAGGTTGGGCATACGCGCCTATTCCGTTCTTTGAAGGGGATATAAAGCTGCGGGGGTTCTTCCAAAGCGAGCTCTATTTCAAGCATGCCGAGAAAGAAGTCAAGGAGGCATTTCCGCTGCAGATCAAACCCATTGATTACGTATCGATCCATGTTCGGCGAGGTGATTACCTTGAGCACAAAAACGACTTTCCTCCTGTTGACATGAAGTATATCACCATGGCTATTGACTACCTGATCGATCATGGGCAAAAAAGCTTCCTGGTATTCAGTGATGACATACAATGGTGCATGGGCCACATAAAGCATCAATACGCGATGAATATCGATTTCTATGATGGAGGTAACGAATTTAACGCTCTATCGGCAATGGCCAGCTGCCGGCACCACATTATCGCGAACAGCACATTCTCATGGATGGGCGCCTGGCTTGGGCACAATCCGGATAAAATCGTAGTTTCGCCAAGCCATATATCGCCGAACTGGTTCGGGCATAACCGCGTAGACACCAAGGATCTTTTACCGCCGGAATGGTACCAAATAAAATTCAGATGAGCGAACTAAGAGAAGGAAACATTGTCTTTTATCAGGACTATCCTACACAGGGATATCCTCTTTGCCTATGCGGCGAAATGCTCCAAAGACTGTCATTTGAAAAAATAGTACGGACAAATCCTGACGGGTTTCAAGTTAAAACACATCCGATGCAATTCAGGTTCCCGGATTTCTTCAAGAACAACGAGCATCTGCTTTTGAAAGACGAGGACATCCCCGCTGAAATTGTCTACATACATGATTTTCAAAACTGGTACTTTGACCAAAATGGTCACCATGCAAAGATTCTCCAGGGCACCAGAATACTGAACGAACCACACCTAAAAACACTATGAGAGAAACCCACAAAGAAATTATCGATTCAATGTGCGACTTCAAGGAGTACTATAAGGTCGTCGCGCAATGGCTACCGAATCACTGTAAGATAGTGGAGGTCGGAGTAGCAGATGGTTTCTCTTCTATTTACCTGGCTGAGCAGCTTGAGGACATGGGCAAGTTCTATGAGCTTGTTATGGTGGACTCGCTGCAATACGGCGGACCTAACCAACTTCAGGAGATCATAAAAAACGTGGTCCGGTCAAAGTGCGAAGGTATCCGAATTCTGCCGATGGACTCCCTCAACGCCTCAACGACAATACCTGATGATTGGGCGCACTTCGTGTTCATCGATGCGTCACACGAGTACGAAAAGACCAAGGCTGATATTCTACTGTGGTATCGCAAGGTGCAGGACGGATGCATACTCGCCGGTCATGACGCAACATGCCCAGATGTAAACCGCGCCGTTTCTGAACTCGTACCGGTCGATATGCTCCAAGTAATCCAGACTGAAAAGAACTTCGGTGTTTGGGCCTGTCAGAAAGTACACGGAAGAAAATTACTGTAATGGCTCATATCAACGAACTTTACGTAGGCGCAGTCGTGAAAATGAATCCTACGCCATATTCACACGTAAGATTGCCTTACTTCGCCAATGTGATTGCAATATTTGGCGATCATGAATTTATGCTTTCGATCCCCGGCCGGCATACCTTAAAAGTTAGTTGGGCGGCCAGAAATATAGACTACCAACTCAATAGAATGGAAGTCATTGGCCCACAAGATCAATTTGGCCACTTGCTCTATAATCAAACTTTCGAATAATGCTGATACCATTACACACACTCAGAACCAGATTCAACGTGCGACCCCGTGGCGTGCTTCACCTTGGGGCCAACATTGGCGAAGAGGCAGAGGCGTATTACAGAAACAATGTCACCAAGGTCATTTGGATAGAGGGTAATCCTGAGCTGAGAGAACAACTCGAAAAAAACATTTCGAAATATCAGGGCCAAAAAGCATACATACAATGCGTTGGTGATGAGAACAAAGACACGGTTCTGCATATTTCCAATAACGCCAGCCAGTCAAGCAGCGTGCTCGATCTCGGCACGCATAAGACCGCACATCCTGAAGTGCACTTCATCAAAGATATACCGGTCAGGATGCGGCGTATCGATGATATGTTTGCTCCCGATGAATGGGGTGCTTTAAAAGATGTTGATTTCCTTAACATTGATCTGCAGGGGGCCGAGCTTATGGCGCTGCGAGGCATGGGCGATCTCCTCAAGCAATTCAAGTGGGCTTACCTGGAGGTGAATAAAGAGCATCTTTACGAAGGCTGCCCGCTGGTTGAGGAGATCGACGAATACATGTCTTGCTTCGGTTTTAAAAGAGTCGTGACCGAATGGACAAATTCTGGCTGGGGCGACGCTTGCTACGCGAAATAAATAAAATAACACTATGAAAAACTTGAAGGACGAGGCTATAAAATGGCTTGATATAGCGATACGAAGGCACGAACGGCACATGGCAGGAGAGGAACCAACGACCGGTAAAGACGGTGAAATCAGTCAACGCCTCATGATGGAGGAGATGAAATATGCCATGAAATTGCTGAATGGTGCTGACGGACCGCAAATCAAATGGTACCAAGACAACATTGACAAATTCCCGGACAGGAAGGGGAAAATGTAAAAATGAACACAATCTCAGTACCCCGCCAATTTCAGCCCGCCATCAACGTGGAGTACCCGCCTGGGAATAAAATAATTTTCGAACAGTGGCTCATCGACAACGTGGGGGAATTCGAATCGGATCGTTGGTACCTACCAATAAACTGGTGCGCCTTCTACGTAAACAATAAGTACGGCAAGAATCGAAACGCGATGATGGCGCTCGATAGATTTCTACGAACGCTGGATCGAAGCAAAAAGTATTGGACGGTTACGCAATACGATTTGGGGATCATCTCCAATATAGCCGGGCTTGACATTAAGATTTTCGGCGCTGGCGGCGGCAGGATAGATTTTCCGATTCCGTTGCTTTGTCAGTCGGACTGGTTGCCTGATAACGCAAGATCGGTAGACACACTCGTGTCATTCGCTGGCGCTGCGACACATCCAATCAGGAAAGAAATGCTGAAGCATTGCCCACCGGAATGGGATGTGCAAATAACGAACAACATCCCATACGACCTATACAGGAGAAAAATGGAGAAATCCTCATTTACGCTATGCCCACGAGGCTTTGGGCTTACTTCTTTTCGAATCTGTGAGGCTATCCAAAGCGGTTCAATACCGGTTTATATCAGTGATCAATTTGTGATCCCTGGGAATATTCCGTTTAACAAATATGGACTGTTGATCAATCCGGAAGAATTGCCGCGTCTTTCGGAAATTATTCACCAGGAGGCGGAAAATACCCGTGAGCTTGTAAACAAATATGTGCATGGTAGCAGGCTTGAAATGTTTACCTACGAAGGATGTCGTAAATTGATACTCGAGAACTTATGAATATAGAATTTGCGCTCTGGGCTGCTTTCGTCTCGTTCTGGTGTTTTGGGTTTATGAATGCCTTCCAGGACGGTGAAATATTCGGACAGGCCGGCAATTACCTACGCAATACCCTGCCCGCATGGGTTACCGATCCATTATTCGAATGCCAGATGTGTATGCCGAGCATTCATGGCACGATATGGTATTTTCTTGCGGGCTACGAGACTTCTATCATGTGGCCGTTATTCGTTGTGTCCATATCCGGCTTAAACTATGTCCTCAGTAAATTAATGCCCAAATGATTTTTAGACCCGACAAACGCGACATCCGGCAAATTGAGTTCCTGGTTAAGCGGGGAGCTTCCCAAACAGATATTGAGTCCTTCCTTGGTATTACTTCAGCAGAATTCCAAAAATGGGCCCATAACGCGGACATTGACAGAATCCTGAAGACTTGCCGACCGCCGGACCCGGACAAGTATACGATGAACCACCCAGATTTGGCAGATCAAACCGAGCTCGCCTTTGAGGTGGGCTTGCGCAAGTTCTACCGGTTCAAGGATGAGTTCCGTTGCCCGGTCGGGCGTTACAAATACGTTTACAAACGATTTAAAGAGGCAGACCTCCGGATGACCAAAGAGATCATCGAAAAGTATCTGGACCAGATCGAGGGGGCTATAAACGGCGGCAAAAAGACCGGAATTAACCTCGGCACGGTGTATCGGGTAGTCTATAATATGCGCACCTGGCTGACAATACCTTTCGAGCCGGAGGCCATTAAGCGCCTTGCCGCGGTTGTCTTTTTCACGGAAGACGAGGACTTATCGACCTTCGATGAAGCGGCCGGGGATCAAAAAATCGCCTTCTGGCTCGAGCACAAGGCGTATGATTTTTTTTTGACACAGCCAATAGGCGCGTTGTTGAATCAGAGCAATATCTCCAACGAATCTTTGCAGGAATATTTGACGGAGTGGACGGAGATACTGACGGCCCTGACCTCCGATCTGTCGGAGAAATCACCGGGGACTTAATACGGCGCTGGGAAGAAGATATTGTGTATATTAGCGATCGGGACCGCCGCAAGGAAAGGGAGCTCAGGCGCATGGACATATACTCGTTCTATTTCATGATCGCCACGGAATCCAAGCGGAACAAGCCGAAAAAGAAACTTGATTCGGACTTTGGGACACGACAACCATAAATCTGCTCTTTCTATGCTTAATGGCAGCAGATAAAACCCAGAACATCAACATCAACTATAACTTCAATACTGCTCAGGTAGAGCGGGCGAAGGCGTTGATGCAGCAGGCGGACCAAGCCAATCAGAAATTTCAAAAGTCGGGACAGGCTGCAGGCCAGGCCATAAATTCAGCCTTTAAAAACACCAACGCCAGTATTGAAACCCTGCGCGGCAAGGTAGAACTTCTTCGGGAGCAACTTATTAGGGCCAATGACCCGAAGGTCGTAAAGCGCCTATCTGACGAGTATAAGAAGCTTAAAACCCAGCTCGACGCGGCCACGAAATCGGCGTTTGGACTGAAGAGCGCCCAGGATCAGGTCAGCAAATCCACAAAAACAACTGCCGATAGTATAGGCCAAGCCGCAAAAGGCATCGGTAATCTTTATACGGGTGTTAAGCTATTCCTCGCGGCCGGACTATTGAAGGAAACGGTTAATACGGCTCTTGAAATGGCCAAGCTGTCCGGTAACGTGGAGGGTGTTACGCGGGCGTTTACGCGCAAGTTCCCCGAGGCAACACGGCTTTTATTCGAACTACGGGATGCCACGAAGGGAACCGTTACCGACTTTGAGCTTATGCAGCGCACGCTCCAGGCCACAAACTTAGGCGTGGAGGTATCAAAACTGCCTATTCTATTCCAATTCGCCGCCGCCAGAGCGCAGCAGACCGGAGAATCGGTAGATTACCTGGTAGATTCAATTGTTCGCGGTATCGGCCGAAAATCCATTTTGGTGCTGGACAACTTGGGGCTATCAGCCACGCGTCTGAAAGAGCAATTCCATGGGGCGAGCCTCGCTTCGCAGTCTGTTGCGGAAGTCACGGCGGGAGTGGCTGAGATCGCCAAACAGGAGCTCCAAAAGATGGGCGGTTACGCTGAGACTGCAGCTACAAAGGTTGATCAGCTCACTACCTCGTGGTCGGAGCTTAAGAAAGAGATTTCTCAAACAGCCACCCAGGATGGCGGGCTGATTGATCAGTTCAAGGGATTCGTGGATTCTTTCGAGGCTCTTGCTGAGGCGCAGCGTCGCGGAATTTCGGTTTCTGAATTGTATCAGGAGCGCATGCGCGAACTGGAGGCACAACAACGACTTACCAGGTTTGAAAATACCGCTCTTACCGGATCGCAGGAAGAAAACATCGCCACCACTGAGGCTGAGATTCAGCGATTGACCCGATCAGTTGGGGCATGGGCCGCGTTGAGAGACGAATATAATGCGCAAATCCGGGTAATCCGCGGACCTTATACTGAGGGAAGGCGAGTATTGACCGATTCTGAAGAGGCAGAGGTCGCATTGCTGAAAAGGCTCCGTGACGCAAAGAAAGATGATGCCCTGGCAGATCAGGAGCTTATCAAGCTGCTCAATTTAAGGCTATTCACTCTCAAACAAGTAACCAAAGAAACAGAAGAGCAGTTAGGGCTTATTGCCGCCAAAGAAGCAGATATAAAATCCGTAGAGGAGCAATTAGATGCCGCAAAGTCCGCTACGCAGATTCACAACCTCAATAATCAGCTGTCCCGCCTGAACGCAGAACTCGCGGACCTAAAAGCTCTGGGCACAACGAAGCAGTTTTTGAATGTCGGCGGAAAGATAAAACTCGTTCCTGTCACCGAACCCAAAGACCTACAAAAATATCAGGTTGACGTTGAAAACGCCTTGCGTGAACTTCATACCAAGATGAAAGTCACGCTAGATTTTGAGCGTCCAGATTCCAATACGGTTTTGCGCGATATGTTCAATGGCGACTTCATGGCAAGTGTCATCGAGGATATTCCTAAGGCAAATCCCACGAGCCAATCGCAAGTGTTTCAGCCCGGATTTTGGGACAAGTTGGGAGACGAATTCTCTGAAAACTGGAAAAGCATTTTAGGCCAAGGTCTCGATGATACCGCCAATTTCTTCAATTCTGTAATCCAGGCCGACGCCGACCAATATGATGCGCGGATTCAGCAAGCGAAGGACTTCTATGACCGGCAAATGATCTTGGCCGGCGACAATGAGAACTTCAAAGACCGGCTCAGACTACGCGAAGCAGCCGAAGAACGCAAGCTCAGAATGCAAGCTTTTGAGGCCGATAAGCGGGCTAAGAAGTCGCAGGCGGCCATTAACGGCGCGGTGGCCATCACCAACGCGTTCGCTACTTTGGGGCCTATTGCAGGCGCTGTGGCGGCCATTGTCATAGCAGCTAGTACGATTGCCCAAATAGCCGCTATCGATCGTGAGAAGCCGCGTTTTGCTGAAGGCGTGCTTGATCTTAAGGGCCCAGGCACAACGAAAAGCGATTCCATAGACGCCAAGCTTTCCCGCGGCGAATCGGTAATGACAGCCGAGGAGACCCGTAAATCTTTCGGTATCTTGAAATCAATCCGCGCAAAAACGCTGGACGATAAGGTCCTAGAGGACTTAAGGCTCGGCCGTGATGGTGTTTCTTACCACGGTGGCATGAACGACAAGCGAATCGTAAAGGAGCTACAGAGCTTGCGAAACTCAATGCCTGATTACGGGGAAAAATACGGCGTACTATGGCGCACGACAAACAAGTCGGATACCTACCGGAAGATGGTGCGCGCTAAAACCATGTAGATGATTTTCAGATTCACACTTCAGCATGACATCTTAGGCGAGAAAGAGATCAGCGCGCCGAGTGGGTGGGACTCGTGCGTAATGCGCCTTGAGCGTCACGAGGATTTCAATAGCCTGTTCGAATATTTTGACGGTGAATTTATTTTCTACGGCTCAGATGGCGATGTAGATGGAGGCATTGATTTCATTTACCAAGTGCTGCGGACTTATGGGCCGGATACAACGCTGAACATTACAATCGAAGTATCTTTCGATGATGACAGTTTCGATATTGCCTTTCAAGGACAGTTGTCTTTAGACCTGATTAAGAAATTCGACAATAACACGGCTATGGTTCCGATCATTCGGAACGACTTCAGCGCAATATTTAAAAGCCGAGTAGACATGCCCGTAAACCTAATGGCGCCAAAGTCTCAGGACGATACTGATGTCGAAGTATTCGACCCGATCACTCTACAGATGACCTCGCAGATCATCAACAAGACAAGCACCTATACAGGATATGTATTTGAAGATGGGTTTTCTCCGATTGAGTTTGAGATTCCGGCTGGTGGTGCTGCTATTGAAGATTCTCCTTTCGAGTTCACGATATTTCACCAAGTTCAAACAAATTTAGATCAGGATGAGATAGACGATACTCTTGATCCACTCTTAGATTTCCAGGCTGACTTCAACGACATCGCCCCGAGCCTCGAGCTCCCGGACGAAAACGGAGAGGTAACAGTTACTATAGAGGAGGGCACTGGGCTTTTCAATCTGCATATTCGCTTGGATATGGAATCTGTCGAAACAGACCCCAGTAGTATATTAAGCATCCAGCTAAGGGCTCGCAGATTCTATCAAATCAATTCAGATACACCGGTAGAGTTCGGTGTGCTTACGTTCGACACACAGCCAGGCCCGCCTAATCCAGTAGGCACAAGCTTCCCGTCGATAACTAATACGGCGTTCATATTAGATTTCGCCCCGGTCTCTTTCACGGTGAATTTATCAAAGCTCGACACTTTCAAGATATTCGTCGAGCTTGTAACTGATTTCAGTATCGATATCGGCGCGGATCCTACTATAGTTTGGACCGACAGAACCTTGTCAGTGACAAATTATAAAGCAGACACAACGTATTCAATAAAATCATTGTATCCGGAGAGCAGCGCAGATGGTGTTTTTGTCCATGATGCTGGCGGTCAGATAATGGACCGCATTATCGGGCGCGGCGAAACGTTTTACTCTGAATTTCTCGGGTCTCCCGATACCAGGTATCGCCAGTACGATTCGCCCGGGTGCGGGGCGCGTTACGGTCTTTTCCAGGGCCTCCAGATCCGAAAATATTCCCTTGAAGATAAGCCGTTCGCCATGTCGTTCATGGATTGGTGGAAAGGCATTAACCCAATCCTGAATTTAGGTCTCGGGTATGAAGAAATCGACGGCAATGAAGTTATCCGGGTCGATCAGCGTCGGGCGTTCTACAACACCATGCCATCGATTTACCTCAACAACGTCAAAATCGAGGGGGGATATGATCAGGACAAGCTTTTCAATAAGATCAGCATAGGATACAATCAGTGGCGCAGTGAGGAAATCTCCGGCATCGATGATCCGCAGACAAAGCACGTTTATTCGTCTGTCTTCAGAAAGATGGGCAAGGAATTGACAATCGAGAGTCAGTTTATAGCCGCGTCCTTAGCCATCGAAACCACACGCCGCACCTCTCAGAAAAAGTCTGCTGATTACAAGTTCGACAACAACACGTTCATTGTCTCGGTTGATTCTAACACCTCGGGGTCGCCTGGCGGTATCTATTTCCCCGAGCTCGATGAGAACTTTACGTTCATCACCGGACTTTTAAACCCAGAAACGCGGTACAATAGCAGGCTAACACCCGCTCGAAATCTTATCCGACACCTGAATGTGATCGCCGGGGGGCTCCAGGATTACCCCCTTTCGGAGCTTAAATTTCAGTCTGGGGAGGGTAATTTCGACATGAATTCGGACATGGAACCGGATTGCGACGACTATTCGGAGGCCGTATCTGAAAAAGAAAGTATTGCTATCGGAACGGATTTTATTCACTGGGGCCAGGTTTTCGATGCTGTTTGCTCTGAATTCGAGTGGGAGGACTATCTCACCATTCGCGAAAACAGGAAAAACGCCGTGGCGATCAGTCAGACCGACTCAGACCACACGATTTTTATCATCAAGAACCTTTCGTATCAGCCAGCTAAGGGCACGTGCACTATGCAGGTATGGCCCGTTACCTATTTCGAGCCGGTGGTGGTGGATCAGACGACGGACGAGGATATCTGTAGCCCCGTAATCCTCGATGACTGCGACACAGCCTATTTAACCGAGAATGGGTTTGAATATGAGACAGAAGCCGAGGAATGCTTAATTTTGGAGGGATGAGACAAATAGCTATATTCGCAATATTACTCCTGGTCGCCGCCTGCGACACGAAAATACTCGATGAATGTCCTCGCAAGGTGACCATATCCCCGCTCCAGCCTGTTAAATTTTGGCCAGTAGATTGTCAAACCTACAATGAAAAGGAGGTATGCGGCATCCACCCGAAATGTTGGTGTCAGCCTTTTGAATGCGACGATGAAATAAAAGTCCAATTCCAGGACGACACCAATGGCCTTTTCACGCTTTTCATCTACGACGAAAACGACAATGAAATAGATAGCATTCCTTTTGGGAGCAATGTCGTTTTGGACCAACTCTCAAATTTTGTTACGAATGGAGGGTTTGGCACTGCATGGGTATCCGGATCTCATCCTAGTATAGCTAGTATACCGGTACTTGGTAGTAGCGAAATTTTAAGAGGGTTGATAACCGGAGCCGAAAATAATCAAGATTATTCCTTTAACTTTTCAGTAAACGCAACCGGAGCTTATGATCTTGAGTTTTATTTTTTGGATGAGTCATTCGGAATAATCGCGACCTCATCGATACCATTTTTAGACAACAATACATCTGGCAATGTGACTCTGAATGCGCCATCAGGAAACATAACTTACTTAGGTGTTAAGATATCAAATGACGGCGCTGGAAGCCTAACAGGCATATCAGTTCAGTCGATTGAATATAGCCCCGTATCCTCAATGGACATGCTAGAGACATTCGTGACCAATGGCGGGGCCGGCACTGCGTGGGTATCAAGTGCTAACCCGAGCATTGCATCAATAGGAGTGTTCGGCGGAAGTGAAATATTGAGAGGTAAATTCCACAATGCTGAGCCCGGGAAATCATACTCGTTTAATTATTCAATAAACGCAACTGGACTATACACAATCAGTTTTTACTTTTTGAATAGCTCTTTTGGAATAACATCATCATTTGAAACGCCTGTAACTTCCGCGGCCAATTCTACTGGCTCAGTGACGTTAAATGGTACCGGTGCATCTTATTTCGGGATTGCTCTTACCAATCAGTCGCCGAGCTCAAGTTTAACGGGTGTATCGGTTCAATCTATTGACTTCATAGAGCCAACAGAATCAATAGTATATTATACCTCTTTTATACCATCAGAGCATGATATCTGTGATCAGGTTATTTCTTTAAAAATAAAGGACGGTGGCGAAGTTATCTATAAATCAGATTGCCTGGATATCAGAGAGAATCACGAATGTACCGAGCTTATTCAATACAAAAACAACAGAAACTACAACGGTCTCGCGTTTAACAACGGCAGCCCGGACACAACTTTCAATATCAGAATACCTATGGTATTCTTCCATGAGCGCGGTCAAGAGGAGGACTTGGTTTCGGAAGACAATCAGCAAACTATTCACCTGAGTGGAAAGGACGTGGAACAACGGCGCATGGATACCGATTATATGCCATATTACATGCACCATCGTCTGCGGAAGATTCTCAAAATGCAGACTGTTTTTATAGACGAAACATTCTGGACTAAAGAAGCGGCATACGACATTCAGGATGGCAAAAAAACTTATCCGCTTAAACGTGCCGAATGCTGGCTCACTAAAAAGACCTCGATTGTAAGGTCCATACTATAGGCTTTTGTATTTTTTCTATACTGTCCCTCCGGGGAACGACTAAGAGAAAAAGATAACACAGAAAAAGAAATGAATTTATTTAACCCGTACGCCATGCTTCAACGCATGGCGGACATATTTTGTCTGGACAACACCCCGGATTTCGTGCAGCAGGGTTGCGGCGTAGAACTCGGTGGCATTCCGTTTGTTGCACTGATTCATCCATCCATCGCTATCGATGAGGATGATTTATCGACAACTCTGGAAAGTGCTATCTTCTGGACCGGCGGCGTATCTGCATCACCATCGAAAGTATTCGTGTTGCTTAACACACGCGGGAGTAAGGCTGCGGGAACACCCACGGAAGAAGATGGTTTCGGATTTGTACCCACTGAACGCACAGGAGACGACAAGGAGGTTGCCTTTGAAGTCCTCGGCGTAATTCAAAACCGGAATTTCTGGGCTGCAGTGAATCAGCGCCGTAACTGGCAGTTCATCTACGGTACAGCTGGACAGGATTCAAATGGCGATTACAATGCTTTCTACGCGAAGAACGTGAGTATATATGGTGATGACGCGATCGATCAGTCGATCAAATCACGCATCAGGACATCGGCAAGTGCCAAATGGTCTACTGCCATGGTGCCCTCTCTGCCATTCTCGTTCCCCGCTTCCGTGATCGCTGATCTGTCAGAATAAGGGAGCGAAATAACTCCCTTTTCACTATGATATACGGCACCGAGGAATTTGCAATTCAGCTTAAGGCCATCGTCAAGGACGGTGCGCGTCACCCACTTTACGCGGAAACGGTAAGGCATGCGACAGATATGTCCGTCCATGTGAATGGGGATAAGCCGCTCTATTTGCTTGAGCGCGCCAGGCCACGGGAGGACGCAGAGGTGAAAGTATATCGCATTGAAAATTACGAGCCGACTACAAAGTCAGGTTCCGATAAGGCTTTGGATATCTTGTCTAAGATGTTCAATCCAACGTTGTATTCTATTATTTGGAAGGAGCAAACGACGACGACTGAGGAGCTGCGTAAATACCTGATGGAGGAGTACCCTGACTACAACTCTATCGTGAATTTCGATAAGGATGTTTTGCTTCGGAAAATGATGGCTGATCCAAATGGGGTTATGGCTGTACGCCCGCGCAAGATCCCGCGCACGGATATAGAGCCTATCGAGCCTGTCTCGGTAATCTACAGCTCGGAAAACGTGTGGTGGTACGATCTGGACTGCTTTCTGATATTCACGCATAAAGTAAAGCAGGATGATTACGAGTACTTTCATTTCTCGTACTACGACAATCAGCAGTTCATCAACTTGCGGGCTTGGTGGGTAGAAAGCGATAAATCCATATTCTTCGAAGAAACAGAATTGCCATATACCCACGGTGCCGGGCAGGTGCCGGCCTGGTTCCTGCGCGGGAAGTCCAAGGCTACCGGCAACGGAGCCATACTTTTCGAGTCGTATTTCTCAAGCGCATTGCCGCACTGGAATCTGGCAGTGATTCACGAATCCGACTTGCTGGGGGCATACATCAACCACATGCATCCGCAAAAGTATGAGATGGCCGAGGAGTGTAATCACCGGTACATGTTTCAAGGCATGGGGTATCCCTGTCGTATGGGCTCTGTGGTGTATCCTGGTGGTAAGGCCGGCGTAGACATTACCATAGACTGTCCCAGCTGCCATGGCAGCGGTTATAATGCGGTCAAATCACCGTACGGTGTCTATCAGTTCAACAAAAAGAAGCTGGAGGACGCCGGTTCTACTCAACTGGTCCCTGTAGGCTATATCTCGATCCCGGTGGACGCCACCAAGATGCTGGAGGATCGTACGCGGGAGATGAATCAGAAAGCCATGTGGGCCATCAACATGGATATCGAGGATAAGCTGGGCGAAAATCAATCTGGCGTGGCGAAAGTGATCGACCGATCTGCGCAGTCCGATTTCATTTTCACCATTTCTTCAACCGTTTTCGATCTCCATTTGAATAACCAAGTGTTTTTCATTAACATCTATAAAAACGGCGGCGCCGCGAAGGATCAAAATCTGCCGGACATCAATAAGCCGATGATGTTCGATATCCTAACGACTGCCGAACTGCTGAATAATTTCGTGATCGCGCAAAAGGGCGGAATCGACAAAAACTATCTACGGATTAAGGCGATTGAGATTGTAAATCGGGACCTGAATAGCGCTCCGGAACTGAAGAACTACCTTATCACCATCATCGACATCGACCCGCTCTACGGATTCACCCAGGACGAAATAAGCCTCGGCGTGACCTCTGGCGTAATCCGGCAGGTGGATTGGGCCATTCACGAGAACATCAAGCCGTTTACAGACCGAGCCATCCAGGAAAAGAAAGATTTCCTGAATCTGGACCGGGTGCAAAAGCTTCAGATCTACGAAAAATATGCAGATGAGCTCGTCAAGGCCAGCAAGCCGGCCGTGGACCCCAACCTGTTAGTAATCGATAAAAACATTGCAGCATGACGCCAAAGGCGCTTGCAGAGAGGATAGACGGACTCATCGTCGATGCTGACGCCACATTCGCCCGGCGTGTTATATCGGTTGAATCGAAGCTTTATAACGATCTGTCCACCGTTTTGAAATTCGTGGACGTGGATGAAAATGGCTATATCAAACAGAACGCCGGCAATCGCCAGGTGTTAAGAGCCGGGCAAAAGCAATTCGATCAGACTATCCGGGAATCGGGATATCAAGGCGCGGTCGAGGGGGCGCTACGCACGATCCCGGCGATTGATGCCGCTAATGAGGCGTATTTTGAATCCGTGGCCTCCGCTTTCAAGCCTAACCGGCAGTTTATCGCATCGATCCAGGGCCAAGCCATCGAAACTGTAAATTCATATCTGCTGCAGGACGGTGTGCGGGCACAAGTAAAGATCCCGCTTGACCAGATTTTAAACCAGAACATCAATACCGGTGGCTCTTTCTCCGGCATGCTCGAGCAGGTCCGCACCTTCGTTAAGGGCAAAGAGGATCTGGACGGGCGCCTGTTATCCTATTCACGGGGCATTTTAAAGGATACCCTTTTTCAGTATGCCCGGGCCTATCAAAACTCCGTTACCGATGACTTGGGGCTGGTTTGGTACCTGTATTCAGGTGGGATAATGGACAAATCGCGGCCTTTCTGTATAGCTCGGTTCGGCAAATACTTCCATCAAAAGGAAATCGAATCGTGGGCAGACCTGGATTGGGCTGGTAAGAATCCATTGACGACCAAAAGCTCGATTTTTATTCTACTCGGTGGATATAATTGTACACACCAGCCTATTCCTGTTCACGAATCAATCGTGCCGGCCGAGGACATTGCCCGTGCCCGAGAGGCTGGGTATCTGTGATATAGATAATTTCTATTAAATTTATAGTGTAATAAATAAAATCTATGGCAGCAGTTAAGAAAATCAAGCTCAGGGCCAACAACGGCGGCGCCGAAATCGACGTGACGCCGTCAGCCTACCAGATGCGTAAATCGAAATACAACGCAACGCACACCATTGTTAAAGAAATGCCGCGCATCGCGCCGCCCGCTATGCCTGATCCTCCAGCGCCTCCCGATGACGCGCCCGACACCTACCTAGCCGAAGAAACAGCCGGAAACACACAATCCCAGGAGCTCGATACTCACGAAGAACCTACAACCAAAGAACGCAAGAAACCCGGCCCTAAACCTAAAAATCAGGACGCCCAATGAAATCAAAGGACTTTTTTTTGACCCTGAAAACTCAGGGTAAGATTACCAATGAAGAACTCGATAAATTCCTGGAAACGGTTCCAGATTTCGATTTCCCGGATAGCGCATTCAAATCTTTCGAAGAGAAATTCATGACCGTAGAGCGGGCGTCCACACACCCCGATGTGGTGTCGAAACTCCGCATGCAAAACCTGAATCCAATTGACCGCGATCTGGCCAAGATCGTCGAGGAGATTTCAAAGGAGGACAAATGGCAGGCGGCCGAGATTGCCAAGATCGTGCGCCAGGGTGGCGACTCACCCGATACTTATAAGCAGCTTGCCGCGCTGGCTGAGGCCATTCCAAAGGTATTCGCCAAGGTCAAAGTTGCCCCTAACGATGAGGAGGCAAAGAAAACCATAGCCGACCAGAAAAGGGCTATCGAGGAGCTTACCGGCAAGTTCACCACGGCGGAATCGGATTATCACAAAAAGTATAAAGCCGCCGAGGAAGGATTTACCAACCAGCTCCACGATTACAAGCTTGGGGCACGTTTGGAGAAGTTGGCCGGTAGTCGTACATTCGCTGATGCGTACAAGGAGACCATTCCTGTACTTACAAAAGCACTCTTGGGCGAAATCAAGGCTTCAAATACCTTGAAATATGCCACGAAGGAAAACGGTGAGGAGGACGTTCAAGTCATGGAGATGAAGGACGGTGCTCTGATACCAAAATTCAATGGCAACACTCCCGTTACCATTGACATGCTGATCGAAGAGAAATTCAAGCCGTTCGAAAAACAAAACGGCGTAGAAACTCCTAGGCAGACGACAACCTTCCAATACCGTGACAAGGACAATGGCGGCGGTCAACAACAACAAGCATCACGCCGAGGCTCCAGCACGGAAGTCCAAGTAAAATAATGTCTGCTCCAAATCTTGATATTGTGGGGGCTTGTTACGCCGTCCGCAAAGAAGCTGAAACGCTCGCAGGTCAGAACTATGCTTTTAACCTGCAAAAGAAAACTGGTGCTCTTGATGCCATAACTTCGCCTGAAAACGGCGGAGTTGATGCCAGCCTGATCACTTATGACAATGGTGCCAAAATAGCCAAGCTGAACATTTTCTATGATCAGCGCACCAAGACCTGTCAGACAACACATGACTGCTTTCAGTCTGTATGTGATCCTGGCACCACGCCGCTGCGCAGAAGCGCCACAATAACAATTGATGATTGCGTAAAGACTCCTGTTCGGATCTATACCAATGATGACATGGTAGCGCTGTGCGCTGACCCTGCGCAATTTATGCGCCGCCGCCTGGAATCTGACCTCAGGGCAGGCCGGGAATATCTCAGCGCCCGTATATTGGCTGAGATCGATGCCGCCAAGGGTCCTAACCTTCGGTTTAATTCTGCGGTACAGGTGAACGGAACTGTCTCCCTGGACCTGATCGGCGCCGATGCGTCAAGCCAGCCTATTCCGCTGCCCGGAAACTTCGCCGCGATGCCTCTTGACTACGAGAACAACCAGCTCAACGGAATTCCGTTCGTGGTCGGCCAAGGCAATTTCGAACTGTTCTGGAAGCTGAACCGGTGGTCTTGCTGTAACTCGGTAACGCCTTACGGTGCTGCTGATTTTGAAGGCGAAGTGCGGTTCTATAAGGACCAGCAATCGAACAGCATCATCGGTGCGAACGAGGTGTTGATGTTCGCCCCTGGCGTCCTTCACCTCCTGACGTTCAATGAGAACCGCCAGATTGAGCAGATGGGCACCAACACCGCCGGAATGCAATCAATCGTGATTCCTGACCCTGCCGGGTATCCGTTCTCGTGGAATTTCGACCTGTACTACGACATCTGCGATAAAGCGTGGAAGTCGATGGCGTCGCTCACCTGGGGCATGTTCAATACATTCCAGGCTGACTCGTTCGCATCCAATGCTGAAACCGCCGGATCACCTGACTGCTCAGACGAGCTGGATAACGTCTCTGGTGTTTTTTCGTATTTGATCAATTAATCGGTCTGAGCTGCTACTCGGACTATATTGCCATAGACCGTAATTCACCCAGCAGGTCGGGGCTCTTTGCTTCCGACCTGCCAGGGGTTGAATCATTGCTTTATGAACTCATTTCGAAGGATCAGGAAACGGTCGATGAAGTCTGTGGGCGGATCTATTCGAACGCGTGGACGAACATGCATTCCGATGTTGAGGCGTTCCTACAGCAGAAATTCTTCGTCAATCAAAAGCTGATTTCCCGGGAGACATCGGAATTCAAAGCCGAGCTTAATGAGGCTTCTGGTCTTGCTGGTGTTCAGCTGCAATTCGATTTGCCGAGGTACGGCCGTATTCACATCCTAAGCCTTGAAATATGGGCAGCGGAGGCTACGGGATCGCCCGGGCTGCTTATTCAGGTGTTCGACAAAGATGAGAATGGGGATGTTCTTTACGAAACCCACGCTCAGCTCGAGGAGGGGAAAAACCAGGTGTTTATCGACCAGGATTTCGAATCGGACAAGATTTTCATTGCGGTAGACCTCGAGGCCGCATTTATCCGCGGCACGGATGCGCGGCGGTTCGCTGGATGCTTCGATTATAGCCTCAATTATTGCTATTTCCCGTGTCTGGGTGGCAATGGATACGTTCGGCAGATTAACGGCGGCGGGCTGAACGTAATCTACAACGTGATCTGTAGCTCGGAAAAATTCCTTTGTCAGAATCTCAATCTATTCAGGAAAACGTTTTGGTGGAAGATTGGGCAGGAGCTCGTCATAGAGCGCAGATACGGCAATCGTTTGAATGAGTTCACTACGATGACCCAAGAGCGGGCCGAGGAGCTTACCGACTTTTACCAAGCCCAATATACCCAATCGCTTGGGAATTCCTTAAATTCACACAACATTTACGAAGATCCAGTGTGCTTTGAGTGCAAGGGAGTCGTAGGCGTAAAACCTTTGATATCATGAAAAACTGTAGTTGCGGGACTAAAAAAGGGGGCCGGAGGGGCGGACGTGGTGGCAAATGAGCTCACTGCACTAATCAATAAGATCAACGACGCGATCAAATCTGAAAAGCATCAGAGAGTCGCGCTCACTACCACTTTGGCTGTTCACAAGCCAAGGATTTTCCAACAAGGCAAAGACGCCGAAGGAAGCCAGATCGGCAAATACTCCACAAAGCCTATTTCCATTTCAAAGAAGAATCAAGCCAGAGCCACAGGGCAAACCTATTTTAAAGGCGGCTATGCCCAATATATAGGGGCTATCGGGAAGGATAATAGCTCGGTGCACTTACGTGCGACTGATCAAATGATGACGGATTACGGCTTGACGTTTTCCGGCGGAAAATTCGGTTTCGGCTTCCAGAACGATGTCAACGGAGAAAAATCCGAGTGGATGACTACAAAGTATCAAAAGGACATTTTCGCTCTCTCTGATTCCGAGGTCGATGTTTTGGCAAATGTCCTTGTCGAACAACTTAACCAGTCCATCGCATGACCGGGCTAATACAAGAAATTGATGCCTGGTTTGCTGACAAATACAGCGACCTCACACAAAAACTCTTCGGCTTCTGCGAGCTTACCTACCGGACTGTCGATAAAGTAACCTCGCCCATACCAGTAACCATTAATGGCACGTCAGACCGGAAATACGTCACACTTGATGACCGCTATCAACTTATTACATGGTTCCGTTGGCCCGGGCAAATGACATCTTCCGATGAGATCGAGGGCCAAAACTGGTCTTTCGGCTTCCAAGAAGCACCAGTAAAAAAGCCGGTTTTGCGCTGGGTTATCGCCCACAGGGTTGAGCTCGGCGAGGAATTGATTTTCGATATAGCTGCGGCTCTTCCAAAAGGTTTTGCTGTGCCAGGCTATCAGGTTTCTTTTATCGACAGGTCGACAATTACTATCGATCCTGATCACGAATCCATCTACAAAACAGAACTTGGGGATACGGTGTACGAAAAGCACCGTTTCACGTGGAACATATATGTTATAACATTTAGCGCGGACCTCGTGCCGAATTCGGCTTGCGATAACACGGGATGCTGCGACGACTCATTCACTACCGAAGCTGGCGAGTGCCTGATAACGGAAAATGGCTAAAAAGAAATTCACCCAGTTGCCAGTCGCAGACACATTAACAGGCGCAGAAATATTTGCCCTTGTACAAGGTGGCGTTAGTAAACAGGCCGCCTTAGATGAACTCGGGGCAGTTATCCCAGGTATAAACGAGGTTGGATTTTCAGATCTCAGCACAGCTGCGGGCACGCTCGATCTAAACTTCGGCGATCAGTGGATCATGTTTTTCCGTGGACAAACTTCATTCAGCACAGCGAAGAATATAACACTATCAAACGACAGCAATGCATATAAGTTTGATTTTTCATTCACTATAGGATCTGTTGCCGCTACACTGACATTCACTTCTGATTTCATCGGCGATACGTCAGATCCTCGATGGGATACGGCCCTGCATCGGTGGACATCTGATTCCGTCGGCAAATTCAGAGCCACGGGCACGTTTGACGGGCTTCAATGGTTTGTAGAATTCACAAAAGCGCCTTACGCGTAAAATTTATGGAAGAAGATAAAACAGTCATTACATCGAAACGGTATAGCTGGAACTGGCTTGACGGAGCAAAGGGACTTATTTTATCGGTCATTACCGCTGGTGTTACAGCGGTGGAAAGCGGGCTGGAAGCTGTTCTAAATGACACAGCAGTCGAGTTGAATTATAAAAAGATAGTGGTCACTGCCACCATTGCCGGGCTTGCCTACATGATAAAGAATTTCTTTACGCCCGCAGAAATTAAGACATCAGCGGAACCTAAAAAGGAAGTCACGCAATGAAAAAACTACTCGCTTTATTATTTCTTTCGGTCATCGGATACGCCGGATTCTCGCAGGCTCCGACATCGGTGTACTGGCTTAAATCCCGCGTTGATGGTTCCGTCCCTACGCCAATATCAGGATGGGGATCTTTGTACTTCGATTACGTAACATCGAAATGGAAGATATGTAACGGTACTTCATGCTATGATTTGCCGGTTGGCATGACCACTCGAAATAATCTGCCCCCATCGGTCCACACGTCGAGTTTTACGCTTTCCCCTGCCGACACCTCGAAGATGCATATCCTTTCGGGCGGTTCGGGCGCGATCGTCATTACCATGGGAACTTTCTCAAGCTTGAGCGGCAAAGGGCTCCAGTTCGCATTCAGGCGTGATCGAGTGGATACGGTCTACTTTGCAACCGGTTCTGAGACGATTATACAATCTCCAGGAGCCACTCTGGGCGTCGCCGATAGTACTTTTGCTTACCTGTACTACAATGGCATGACCGATAAATTCTATCTGGCCAATGGAGGCTCTGGAGGATCAGGTGGCGGATCTGGGACTGTCGAGTCTGTGACCGGCCCGAATGTGGATAATACAGACCCCGCCAACCCGGTGGTAAATGCTCAGACTACCATAACCGGCAACGCGGGCACAGCTACAGCACTGGCCACGAGCCGAACGATAGGAACCATGACAGGAGACGCGACAAGCGCGGGGAGCGGATTTAACGGGACGGCAAATAACACGAATGTCGTTACGCTGGCCACGGTGAATTCAAATGTGGGTTCCTTCGGTAGCGCGACACTCGCGCCCGTCCTGACCGTAAACGGGAAGGGATTGGTTACCGCCGTGTCTACCGCTACCATTACGGTGGTTAGCGATGGAGTTACAATTACGGGAGACGGGACGGCCGGAGCACCTCTCGTTAGTAGTGGAATGCAAGGATCTAACAACTTGTCAGAAGCTACTAATATAACAACAGCGAGATCGAACATAGGTGCATCTGCGGACAAGGTAACAACCACAACTAAGACTACAGGGTTCACCCCTGCATTGTCAGACTTTACGGGTATTCAACCCCTCTATAGATGCACGGCATCATTTACAATCACTCTACCATCAGACGCAACCCAGGCGATTCCACAGGGCAAAATATTTTACGGGATAACCACAGCGGGCAATACGACAACTTTTGCGCCTGGTAGCGGAGTAACCCCATTTACAAGTTCAGGAGGCTACACCGTCACACCGGGGGGAGCTGCCGATTTTGTATTTTGGTCTGCGACAAAGACAGCTGCGGATACGTGGTCTGTGCAAATAGGCAGCCCGCCAGCTACATCGCCTTTCGGGATTACCTTTTTGGCTAACGTACAAACATTTACCAATATGCCCGCGGGTGTCCAGGAAATAACGCTTGGCACAACAAACAGGTATCGGTCTAAAGCGGATCTCACCAATTATCAGCAGGTGCGTGTAACTGTCGGTGTGTCTACTGCGGGGTCTACAAATGCAGGATTTTACCTCCAATATTCCACTGATGATAGCAGCTTCACTGATATAGGAACCGCTTCAGGGTCGGACATTGCGGTGATCGGAACAACCGGAACAAAAGTAAGCGGATGGGTCAATCTCCCAACGGGCGCAAAGGCCGATGTGTTTTTGCGATGTGTCGCAATTAGTGGAGATGGAGCCGCAGATCCAGTTGTCGGACTTATAACCGCGCAATTCAGATGAGAAGTATATTTCTTTGGCTGGCTCTATCGCTAAGTATAGTCTCGCCGGCATCGGCTCAGATATTTAATCCAGTTGTCACCTCATTCAATGCGGGAACATTTGATATCGGAGCCCCGCTTTCAGACATATCGACATTGACATCGGATCCTGTTATAAGCACCTCTATAACTGTCTATATAACATTTTCAAAGGGGCCGATTGTCGGCCTTGTTGGCGGTGATTTCACAGTAAGTAATTGCACACTTACAGGTCTTACCAATGTCACAAAAAACATTTGGAGCTTCACGCTTAACCCTACAATAGACGGCCCGTTCACGTGCCAGCTGCCAGCGAATAAATGCACATGGAATGGGGTCAATAATATAATTTCAAATCTTCTTACTAAGACCTATGACAGCGGCACTTCTTATGATTTACAAAATGCGACTTTAACACTATTACAACACTATAGGGGGCATGTGGCAAGCTTCACGGATTGCAACGACTTACTATCCGTGACCAATGTCGCCGGAATGGAGCTGCTTTATTCGAAAAATAACATGTCTGCGACTATGTTCGCTAATGGGGATAACCCCATGAATAGGGACATGTACAGCTTTGGCAGGCTCGATCTTGGGATAATATCTTTTTCTGCGTCTGATTGGATTGCAAAGGATGCATTGATCACGGCGGCACGTCAAGGGAACAAGCCATCGGTTACGAGTTTTAAAAACGGCGATGATTCGTACGCGGCTACGATCATGACAGGCACGCTGTATGCAAGGAATTCTAACTTTGAAACGCACTCCCAAAGTTTACCCATAGCATACACCGGTTTATCTGATGTGAATTTGAGTACTCGGGGGGTAACCTATCGAGATGATTACTATGGAAAAACTACCGGCACATCCTACTATCAAGGCACCCAAGCGGCTGGGGATCTTAAGTTGTCTACAACACCCTCTCCAGGGTATGTAAATCAAGTGATTAACGCAAATGGCTGGTATACCAATTTCACGCACTGGCATTGGCAAGTTGCAGATTATCCGGACCACTATTTAAACTTGTTGAAATCTTTGGTAGGGTCAAATGACGTATTTTTTGGATCAGTTAATCAAGTCGTTGAATACTATTACGCTAAAGAATCAGTAACTAGCATTGTGGGGTCTGGCAACACGATTACAGTCAACCACACGAAAGATTGGCCATCATCACCATACGATAGAATTAAAACGCCTCTTTGGGTACAACTAAATACCACAGGGTCGCTATTTGCAGGACACGATATCGCTGTGTCGAACGGGCTTAAAATCAGGAAGATTAGCACGAATGTTTTCTATGTCCCTATAGTAATGGACTTCACTGGGTCGTCATCTACAGCATCCATTGGAATCACAACTTCGCCCGATTATGTTAATCTGACAGCTCCGGTTATTAACAGAACGGGCAACAGTGTTACTATAGATCAAGCATGTAAGCTTACAATTTACAGAGTTCATAAGCCCACAAGCTTGGCCAGCTCTATCACGTCTACGGCAATTCCGACCGTTGACAATACTACGGTTAACTTTACAGTGGCTACAGGGTTGACGATTCCAGCTAACATGACTTTGAGAATATTAAATGACGCCTCTCACTATTTCTATGCTACTGTGATATCATACGATAGCGGGACCGGTGCCCTCTCCGTTAGCTGCTCATCGAATGTAGGAACCGGTACATTCTCATCGTGGACCATAGATCGGTATTACCACATGATCACGGCGGAGGTAGTGGAGCGGACATTCACCCCTACGACAGCATATACAATTCTGGCAACTCTGGACAACATCAACTACACGTATTACGTGGCGGCTATTAATGCTGACGGGATTTCGGCAGTTGCTCACGCAATCAAAAAAGGAACGATCATAAGAATGATTGAGGATAAATTCGAAAACATGGCAATAGCAGCATGAGAATACTTTTCGCCTTACTTTTTTCAGTTAGTGCCTTCGGGCAGATCCAGGTTATTGCGCCTATTTCGTCGTCTGGCAGGTCTACGTCCACTCCGGTCATCAGCAACATCCAGGATATCACTATCACAGTACAGCCGAATCAATATTTAGGTACCAATGTTTCGATAACAGCGAACGCCAACGGGGCAACGGTCACAAGCTGGAAGTGGAGAATATTGCATCGGTATTTTCACACATCAGGGCGCGCCGATACTCTACTCGCGACGACATCCACATCGCAGAATCCAACGTTCGCGATTGACACTATAGGGTTTTATGATGTCCAACTGATCGCCAGGAATACACTGGACAAATACTTCATTTACGAATCAAGGCTATTCCACGTCTTCGCCCCGCGTTTTACTGAGGGACAGGCTGATGTCGTCGTTAATATGTCCAGCGGCTCACAGTTCCTTGATTATCGCGGCATCGACATGAGCGATAAGAAAATCTATCTCAAGGGGCAGAATACAAGCGCTTACCTGGAGATGGTTGATCTACATGGCACGGTCGGTCATCCGGTGAGGATACAAAAGGCGAGCGATAATACCCAGGTCACCATTCAGTTTTCAGGCGGATCGGCTCACCCATGGTATTTCTCTCAATATGGCGCTGGCCAGGGTGCGCGATATATAGTTGTCGATGGATTTAACCTGGACGGCACGCCTGGCATAAAAGTTACCGGTCCGTCAGGAACCACAGTTACCGTCCGTGTAGAGGGGAAGCTGACCGATGTTGCATTCTATGGGATAGAGGTATCAGCAGATCCTCTTACAATAGATGGAGCCGCTATCGCAGTAGTGCCAACCGTAGCATCAGACTGCAGGCGCGATAATTGGGGATGCAATAACATCATTTTTTACCGATGCCTTGTTGCTGCCGGAGAGGAGCCATTTTACGACAATGAATCGAATCAAAGCTCGGGATACATCGGCAATAACGGATTCAATCCTCCGTCAGGTATCGGCCACGTTATGTGCAGGAACGTGGTAACCGCAGCTGGCCGGGATGGCGCGCAGATGGGTTCTGCTGGCGGTGAGATCGAGGATAATATTATATCGAACTTTGGGCAACAGCATGACCCAGGCGGCCAAGAGTCGTGCATAGTCCTTAACTCCGGGTTTTTCGGAACTGTTAAAAGAAATAAATGCTCAAATGGTGAGATGTTTATAAACTGCGCATCCGGGGAATATGCCTACGCGCCGATGGCGGGGCAATCGACACCACAACCAATTATTGTGGAGGGCAATATATATAAGAGCGGAACGTATGGAGCCGGCGGTACAGATGAAACCCACGCGATTTACATACAGAACAACCCCAATTCAGGCGCCGGTAATTGGAACCTGACATTCAAAAACAATGTGATCGACACTGATAATAAGTGCGCCGAGATGCTGCTCGCGCTCGGCGGTTACACGAGTCAGAATTTTACCTTCGCAAACAATATCGTGATAAAGTCGGGCAATGCTGGGGACACGCAGGAATTTAATGTAACAGGCAACGGTAAGGCGAGTCTACAGACTGGCACCAAAACGATTAATAATCTCGTTCAAAACCAGGGAGATGACCTGTCCGGTTACTACTTCGCCAACTATTCAACCGGAGATTTCAACATCACGAGCCTTCTTTCAGCAGCTTATTCCGGTACCCCGACGACCTTATCGGTAAGCATAGATTATTACGGATACCCGCTTCCAGTGCCTGTAACGGGGTATTTCTTCGGGGCCCAGGGGAATTACAACAAACGAATTATAGCGCCATGAAAAAACTACTTATCCTTCTTTTCTTCTCTGCCACGTTCGCGCACGCTCAGGACTTCTCGGCGATAGCCCGGGACACGAGATCAAGGATGGATAATAGTAGAGAAAAAAAGTACATTGAAGGAATAGAGGGGATAAACAAAAAATACTATGGAGGTCCACGAACTCGCCAAACAGGTACAGGCATTCCACGAGGAGATGCGAAAGGACATGGCCGTGCTAAAGCGCGGGGTTTATGGAGATCCCGCTAATCGAGTTCGCGGACTGCTCGATCGCCAGGATGCCGACGAAAAGCGAATGGGTGATATTGAGGACCGGCTTGAGAAAAGTGACCGCCGGGGCTGGAAGTTAACCACGGCTGTGGGTACGCTGTTTATCGGACTGGAAGTCTTTTGGAAATATATCTTAGGGAAATGAAAGAACTCGGATGGATTGTAATCATTGCCTCGTGGGTGTGGGTTGATTGGTATCAGATAGTAAAGCTTCGCCAGACCATCAACCACCTTGTGGAGGTCATTCTGCGCGGTATGTGCGGCATCTTGTATGGTGCGCTGATCTTCGATGCCCAACCTGGCATGATGGGCGTGTGGGTGATCCTATTCGAAATCTCGAGCTTTTATCTGTTCTTTGAAGTCGCGCTGAATCTGGCGCGCCGAGTCGCTTGGGACTACCTTGGCCAGACATCAGCAATGGATCGGTTTCTATATAATAAGCGCCCGTTATTTTATCTAATCAAGCTGGCGAGCGCAGCGGGCATGATCATTTCAATTATTAAGCTATGATACACGAATACGTTATACAGCGCTTCTCGGACAATACTCAGTCCACGCTCGGGCTGCTCTTCAATCCGCTGATGAAGTTCATGGCCTTTTCCCTGGAGGATCAGCACCGGGATGTGAAGGTCAAAGGCGATACGCGCATCCCAGCCGGCAGGTACCGGCTTATGATCCGAAAGGACGAAACGCCGCTTACGATCAAGCACCGGAAGGTGTACGGGACCTGGTTCAAATATCACATCGAGGTTACGGGGGTGCCGAATTTCACCGGTGTGTATTGGCACGCGGGCAACGATGAGATTGATACGGAGGGCTGTCAGCTCTTTGGGGACAGCGCGGTGAGCCATTACGTGCAGCCAAAGAACCCGCTGCTTTCATCGATGAATGCCATCAAGCGCATTTATTCGGAGGTGTATCCGCTGCTGGAGAAAGGCGATGAGGTCTGGGTGGAGATTAGGGACGAAGCTGAGTTGGCTTAAAAAAAGATGTGAGGCGCGAAAATACGAATTTCCTTCAAACAAAAGACCCGGCTGCGAGAACAGACCGGGTCTAATATTTTCGGGGCCTTCATCCCCTTGGAGGACCTGCGCGCCTCAGCGGTTAACAACCGCAATATAATAAAATCGTGCCAACGAGAAAAGGCCGCCCTGTTGCAAGGGGCGGCCTAACTATGGGCTATGAGCTAAACGAAAGGCTTTACGCGTTCGGGTCGGTCTCAGCGTCCAGGTCGGACAGCGCCGTGGCAGCATCGGTAAGTCTCGCATTGCCTGCGTCAACCAGCGTGTTGAGTTCGGCCACTCCTGCCGCGTCGATACCGCCTTCGTTCGCCGCGAGTTTGGCCTTAATAGCCGCGAGATCGAGCTTGATGCCGTCGGTGGAGGCGGTAATGATGTCGATTTTCTCGTTAGAAGTCACGAGTTTTGCTTTGATGTCATCCAGTTCTTTGCTCATTTTATCGAGTTTTTTGGTTATGTGGTCAATTTTTTTGAGGACTTCATCGCCCTGACCGTGATAATGATTGTGCACAATTAAGTCCATACGCGAATATAGGCAATAAATCGCTAAAGACTACCGTTTTATTGTTCCGCCGGTTCATACGTCATGG
>Ga0070682_100000405_pt1 | contig 28330 bp, 26 predicted proteins | sample KBSC63LmetaG_FD_64668 | JGI IMG/M metagenome (GOLD analysis project Ga0070682, IMG submission 64668) | Corn rhizosphere microbial communities from Kellogg Biological Station, Michigan, USA - KBS C6-3L metaG | ecosystem: Host-associated > Plants > Roots > Rhizosphere | place: USA: Michigan...
GCTGTTTAGCGCAGCTGCTGTTTGCGCTCGCACTCGGAGCCGTGGCCGCGACAACCAACACGGACGCGCAAACCCCTGGCGGAAAGACTCGACTCCTGCGATCGCCGACCGTCAGTTCGTCGCAAATTGCCTTCGCTTACGCCAATAACATTTGGACCGTTCCGCGCAGCGGCGGCAGCGCGCGCCGGATCACAAGCTTCCAAGGCCAGACTTCGAACCCTCATTTTTCCCCGGACGGAAAATGGATCGCATTCAGCGGCGAATACGCCGGCAACCTCGACGTTTACGTGGTTCCAAGTGAAGGCGGCGAGCCACGCCGTCTGACCTGGCATCCCGGTGGAGATCTGGTTCAGGGTTGGACCGCCGACGGCGCCTCGGTACTGTTTTCATCGAGCCGCGCTACCTGGGCGCCGAGCGGTACGCCAAAGTTCTGGACCGTGCCGGCGAGCGGCGGCATTGAAGCGCCGTTTGCACTGCCGCGCGCCTACCAGGGCAAAATTTCGGCTGATGGCACCCGCGTCGCCTATCGCATGAATAATTCGTGGGACGAAGAGCGGCGGAATTATCGTGGGGGACAGAACCGGCCGATCTGGATCGTTGATCTTAAAACCTACGACCTTACTTCTCCACCGTGGACCGACTCGAAGGATGTCGATCCGGCTTGGATCGACGATGCCGTTTACTTCATTTCCGACCGCGACGGCGTCGCGAACGTTTGGGAGTATCAAACTAAAACGAAGAAGCTTTCGCAGATGACGAAGTTTACCGACTTCGACGTCAAGACTCTCGATGCCGGAGCCGGCACAGTAGTGTTTGAACAGGGTGGCTACATTCACGAACTGGATCCAAAAGCGGGACGTGAACACGTCGTCGATGTGACAGCAACCGGCGATTTTCCCTGGATGATGCCTAACTGGAAAGACGTTTCCGGCCGCATGGCGAAGCTCGCATTGTCGCCAACTGGCAAACGCATGGTAGTTGAAGCGCGCGGCGAAATCTTCACTATCCCCGCGGAAAAAGGCGACACGCGGAACATCACAAATTCAAGCGGCTCGGCGGAACGCGATCCCGCCTGGTCGCCCGACGGAAAATTCATTTCTTACTTCAGCGATAAGTCAGGCGAGTACCGGCTCTACATTGAAGCTCCGGATGGCTTAACACCGGCGCGCGAGATCGTTTTGCAGAACCCGACGCATTACTACACCGCCTCGTGGTCGCCCGATTCAAAAAAGATTCTGTACAGCGATACGAACCTGAAGGTCTGGGTGCTCGACGTTGCCAGCGGTCAGGCGAAGGTTGTCGGCAACGATCCCTGGATGGTCCCGAATCGCACGCTCGATCCCGTTTGGAGTCCCGACTCGAAGTGGGTGGCTTACGCGAGCCGCCTTCGTTCGATGTATCACGCGATCTTCGTCAGCAACGTGGAGACGGGTGAAACAAAACAAGTGACCGACGGTCTGGCTGATGCTGTTTCTCCAGCTTGGGATGCAAGCGGAAAATACCTTTGGTTTCTCGCCTCCACGAATTTTGGTTTGAGTTCGCAATGGCTCGACATGACGTCCTACGATCATGACGAGACGTTTGGGCTTTATGTTGCGGTGCTGAAGAAAACTGAACCGAGTCCGTTACTGCCTGAGAGCGACGAAGACAAAGGCATTAGCACTCCGACTCCGGCGCCATCACCCGGTCCGGTTCGAGCCGCGGCCGAAGCCACTCCTCCCGCGGAGGGAGCGCAGGCCGACGCAACGCCGACAGCCCAGCGGCGTGGTCGCGCGCCGTTGTCAGTCCAGATCGATTTTGATGGACTGCAGCAACGCATAATTTCGGTCCCGGGCATTCCTGAACGTCAATACGCTGATCTGCGTGCCGGCGCCGAAGGCACGGTCTTTTTCACTGAAGCGAGTGCGCCACGCGGACAGGAAGGCACAGCCGGCCCACGCGGCGACGAGCTGTGGCGCTATCGCTTGAGCGATCGGAAAGCAGTTTCGTTTGTAACCGGTGTCGCTGCCTATGACGTCAGCGCCGATGGACACAAGCTCGTTTACCGCACGCCCGTCGCTGGTGGTTTCGGCCAACCTGGTCCCCCGCCCGCGCCCGCGCTGTTTTTAGTTGACGCTGACAAAAACCCGCCGCAGGCCGGACAGGGCCGAGTGAATGCGCGTTTACGCATGTACCTCGATCCGCGCCAGGAGTTTCAGCAGATTTTCAACGAAGGCTGGCGCAATGAACGCGACTACCTTTACGTGCCGAACATGCATGGCTCGAACTGGCCGAAGATGAAGGAGATGTACGGGCAGTTTTTGCCATACGTGAATCATCGCGCCGATCTCAATTACCTGCTCGACATGATGGGTGCCGAGATAGCGATTGGTCACTCCTACGTTCGCGGCGGCGATATTCCGGAAGTGCCAACCAGCGCAACCGGCTTGTTGGGCGCTGACTTCGCAATTGAGAACGGACGCTATCGCGTAACCAGAATTTACGACAATGAAAGTTGGAATCCCGACCTGCGCGCGCCACTGGCCGCGCCAGGTGCGAACGTTGCGGTGGGCGACTACATCATTGCGATCAACGGCGTCGAGTTAAAAGCGCCCGACAATATTTTCCGGCTGCTGGACGGCACTGCTAATCGGCAGACGTCGCTGACGGTCAACAGCAAGCCCGCGTTGGAAGGCGCTCGTAGCGTGACCGTAGTTCCAGTTGCGAGTGAGCAGGGATTGCGCACGCGCGCGTGGGTTGAATCTAATCGCCGTTTGGTCGACAAAATGTCTGACGGTCAGTTGGCCTACGTCTATCTGCCAAACACCGGGCAGCCTGGCTACACGAGTTTCAACCGCTATTACTTTTCGCAACAGGACAAGAAAGGCGTAGTGGTTGACGAAAGGTTCAATGGCGGAGGCTCGGCGGCAGACTACATCGTTGACGTGTTGGGTCGAGATTTCGATGGCTACTTCAATAACGTCGCCGGCGATCGTTATCCATTTACCAGTCCGGCTGCCGGCATCTGGGGTCCGAAAGTAATGATCATTAATGAGATGGCCGGCTCCGGCGGGGACTTGATGCCCTTCATGTTTAAGCGCCGCAAGATCGGACCGCTCGTCGGCAAGCGCACCTGGGGCGGGCTCGTCCACACGGCGGATACGCCGAGCTTCATCGATGGCGGTTCGATGATCGCGCCGCGCGGTGGCTTCTTTACTCGCGATAACAAATGGGCGGTGGAGAATGAAGGCGTCGGTCCCGACGTTGACGTGGAAAACTGGCCGAAGGATGTTATCGCCGGCCGTGATGCGCAGCTCGAACGCGCCGTCGCTGAGGCGTTACGTCTGTTGAAGGAGCGACCGGTTGATCGCGCGATTAAGGAACCGCCGCCACCAACCTGGGGACAGCGTCCGTAGTCTAACTGAAGCTTATGTGGCGATATTGCGGCGCATCTATCTTCATTTTTATCGGCGTGCTGGAACTCGTGCTGGCGGTTAACAAACGCGTGCGCGAGGAGCTGATGAAAAACTCACCGGTGAAGCTTTCGCGCGGAGTTTCAGTCACCTTTCTGCTGGCGGCGCTCTCCGCATTCGGATTCGCCGCCGCGATCCTGTTCTACAACCGAATCTTCTGAAACTCCTTCACCGGGGCCGCGAGCGTTTTCACTGGGACCGTGTTTACTGGGACCGCGGGCGTCCCGCCCGCAATGGCTTGAAAATCTTTTCGCGCTTCGCGCTCATTGCGGGCGGGACGCCCGCGGTCCCAGTAATAGCTCAGCTGTTCTTCTTCAGCTTGCGAAACTTGCGCGCCACCAGGTCGCGCCGCAACGGGCTAAGATGGCGAATAAACAAGATTCCGTCGCAGTGATCAGTTTCATGTAAAAAACAGCGCGCCGCCAGGCCAGTAACCTCTCGATCAAAGGTCTCGCCTTTTTCGTCTTGAGCTCTCAAGACCGCGCGATTAGGGCGTTTTAAGTCCGCATGAACTTTGCCAACCGACAAACAACCTTCTTCGCCACCCTGCTCGCCTTCGGTGGCAATAATCTCCGGATTCGCCGCCACGAGCTTGATGCCGTCGCAGTGCATCACAAACAACCGTAGCGATAATCCAATCTGTGGCGCGGCGAGCCCGACACCGCCCGCGTCGTACATCGTGTCAAACATGTCGCTCACGAGCGCGCTCAAGTCTCCATCAAACTTTACTACCGCCTCACCGGGTGACAGCAGCACCGGATCCGGATACTCGACAATCTTCCTGATGGCCATTAACAGTAGCGCTCCCGAAGTTCTAGTCGTCGCAAATCAAAAGGCGTAGTGTAAAGCCTGATGCACTTTGAGGCGAGCAGTTCCGAGTTCAATCTACAAGCTGCTGAATGAGTTCAGTACCACCACGCGGTACCGAAGGTCTCTTGATTGCCGATTGTCAATTGCCGATTTCCGATTCGCGTGAAGCGATCAGGCTAATGAGCAATCGGCAATCGCAAATCGACAATCCGAAGACCCACCCGCGACCGCGTGGTGGTACTGACCTCACTGCGCGTCCGGATTTTCCTATGTCTGGAGTGTCACAACCAGACTAGTGGGATGGGAACAACGGCGGGAGTGTTTTATAATCAATTTGTGGAAAGCAAAGATCCGTTAGCAACAACCGCGCTGCCCGGCCACCCCTCCGAGCCGAAAAGCCAGGACCTCTCCAACAACGGCGAACCCGAGTTGCGCGCGCAGTTTTTGATCCTGGTCGTTGATGATTCTGCTGACAACGTTGCCATGCTCAGTCTCGATCTGCAGCAGCAAGGGTATCGCGTGGTCACGGCAACCAATGGCGAAGAAGCTGTCAGCGTGGCCATTTTCACGCGGCCCGATCTGATATTGATGGATATCAGCATGCCGCAGCTTGATGGCTTGGCGGCAACAACGAAAATTCGAACTCAGGATGCGCTGCGCGAGGTGCCCGTGATTGCCGTCACCGCTTTCGGAACTGATGGTTTCCGGCGCGCGGCATACGACGTTGGCGTTGACGGTTATTTAACGAAACCGATCGACTTCCCCAGGATGCATCAACTGGTGCGACGGCTCCTGGCAGCCGGCGGTTCCGGAAATCTCATCGGTAACAGCTGAGGTCGCTTTCGTTTGGAGTACCGCCTAGTTTGGAGTACCGCCTTTAGGCGGGTTCTTACTAACTAATTGTCTTGAGTTCTAGTCAATCTTAGGCGGACCGATTTGCGCAGCCTTCGCCTCGTCGGCTTGCGCAAGTTTGAATCGGTTCAGGTGACGATACGCTTTCGCGCGCTGCATGTAAGCCCAGTAGTAAGTCGGATCCAGCTCGATTGATTTCGTTAAATCAATAATTGCTTTTGGGTCCTGGCCCAGCTCCAAATAACTATTCCCGCGCATGTAGTAACTCTCGCCGCCGGGTTTCAGCTCCACAATTTTCGTGTAGTCGGCAATCGCTGCTTCGCCCTTGCCACTAAGCAGATAAAGCATGGCGCGCGTGCGGTAGGCTTCAACAAACTTCGGGTTTAGCTGAACCGCCTTGTTGTAATCGGCCAACGCTGCAGCGCTGTTATTTGCGAGATCGTACTTCAATCCGCGTTCGTAATAGGCATCCGCGTAATCAGGCCGCAGCTCGATGGCCCTGGCGAGATCGGCCATTCCCTGCGCATCGTCCAACGCGAGTTTGCCTCGATAACAATAAGCTTCTGACGATGCCGGATCGGCCTTGACTGCCGCGTCAAACATCTTGCTTGCCTCGTAGTATTGCTTCTGTTCGAGCAATTCCTTGCCGCGCTTGACGAACTCCGCCGCAGTTGTCTGCGCTTGCGCCGTGCAGCACAGCCAGACGAAAGAGATTGTGGCGATAAGAATCGATTTAGAAACGGTGGTTAGGCGACCGAATAGATTACGTCTCAAGCAGGACTAACTCCTCTGGCGGCGAATGGCCTGAGACCGCACGCCGAACTGAATTAAATTGCGCTTAGGCGATTGGGTTAGTTTCAACCCACGTTGCGACCGCATAAGAGAAATCGACGAAGTTGAGCTGGCCCGTCCATCTTAATTTTTTACAAATGGCTGGTAACGCCAATTGAAATTCCGCATATCGGCTAGCAATATTCTCTCCGCTGGGAATAATGACGACTCGGGGATCTAGCTCGTTTCTCAGCCAGTCTCGTACCGCCTCGATCACTTCAGGCACGCTGTTTCCCCTGGCCGTAATGTCTTGTCCTTTCACGTCCGAAATAAAAGTCTCATACCGATGCTCCTCGATATCGAGCACTAATGAAATCTTTCCTCTCTGAACTGCGTTGCCAAATCTTTGACACCCTATATCGAGTCCTAATTCAAATGGCATATTGAAACGAGGTAAACCTGTCGCGGCGTCTAATGCCGTGTGGGACAAATCGTGAATGCTGTATTTGCATTCAGAAATAATGTCCATGATCTTGGCCAGGCGAAACTGTCCGGCATTACTTGCTTCCAACGCACATCTTGGTTGAAAACCAATATCGTGAACCGTAAAAACTATGGCGTTAAAGAAGGGAGTGTAAGTTGCATCGAACGGACAATTAATAAATACATTCCGTTCAAAATTTACCGGCGTTTTGACCATGTGCGGGTGTCAGGAGTCCAGCAACAAGCCCTACGTGTTCTTCCACTCAATGTCTCCGGTCACGTGAAGGAAATGAATTGCCTGTCTGGCCTCGCTCGCTGAGGACTTCCTTCACCGCGTTGCGTATTTTGTCAGGCTCGGTTTCACCCGATGTCGTGGGGAAAATCACTTTACGAGGAGATTTTGGCGGAAGCGGTTCGTCACTGTAGCTGTCCCTATCACGAATACGACCATCCGACCGATGAATGACTAGTTCTCCCTTGCGTTTCCTCGCAATCTTTCTAGCAGCCTCTATTGCTTCTGCTTGAGTGCGGTGAGTGCTTGTTAGACGCTCATTGCCCTCGCCTTTAACCGCCCACTCCTCTCCATTCCGAACTACATGCTGGTTCTTTGGCATAAGTCAATCCTGTCTTGCCAGGCTCGTGCGTCGGACTATATCAAATCAGTTGCACCGTCTCCAATTTGTTGGGATCTAAAAACTCGAACGGCTCGACGATCTTCCCCGCGATCGCTGACGCCGCCACGACGTAAGGTGAAGCCAGGTACAATTTGCCGGGACCACTGCGGCCGGGGAAATTTCGATTCTGCGCGCTGACGGTAACAGTGTCTGGCGACGGCGAGGCACCCGGCCCCGCATTGATGCACGCACCGCAGCTCGGGTCGATCATTTCGGCGCCCGCCTTCGCAAAAATCTCGAGGTAACCGCGACTACGCGCGTACTGCTTGATCTTCTGCGAACCAAACTGCAGATAAAGATGGACACCCGGCGCGACGCGTTTGCCCTGCGCGAGTGCGTTCTCTAAAACCTCGGCGTACATGTCCATGTCCGCCATCTTGCCGCCGGTGCACGAGCCGCCGTAGGCAGCATCGATGCGAACCTCTGCCGGTAGATCGTCGATCGGGATTCCGTTGCGCGGGTCGCCAGGTAGCGCCACCATCGGCCGAATCTCATCCAGGTTGATCTCAAACACTGCTGCGTATTCCGCATCGGTATCGCTGTAGGTGAATCCCTTGCGCACCTCTTCCGCGTCGAGTCCGCGCATCTTGACGACGTACTCCAACGTGCTCTCGTCCGGTTCAATAATTCCCGTCGTACCGCCTGCCTCAACCGACATGTTCGTGAGGGTAGCGCGCTCATCCATTGACCAGTTTTTCAAGTCTTCACCGGCAAACTCCAGCACCTTGCCAATGCCCTTACTGGTTTTCATGTATTCGCTCGCCAGGATTACCAGCATCACGTCTTTCGCAGCGACGTCAGCGCGTTTGCGCCCACGCAAGACGTAACGGACGGTCTCCGGCACCTTGACGCGAATGTCTTTCGTAAACCATGCATTCGCCATATCAGTCGAACCGACGCCAAACGCAAAGCAGCCGAGCACGCCGGCCATGCAGGTATGCGAATCAGTTCCGATAACAATCTGACCGGGCAACGCCAGGTCTTCAACCACGGCGTTATGGCAAATCGCTTCTGAGCCGCCTTCAGCGTTTTCGCCATAAAGCCTGATGCCCTGGCTGTTGGCGAAGTCTTCCTGCGTGGTCGCAAGTCCGTCGGCCTTCTCGAGCAGACCCAGCTCACGATGCTTCGGCGACATCACCTTGTTAAGAAAAGTCAGATGATCTCTAAACGCGAACACTGACTCGGGCTCAGTCACGCGCGCGTCGGCGCCTAACGACTGTTTCAAAAGCGACTCCGCCATCGGCGTAACGTACTCATGGGAGAACCTCACATCGGCTACAGCAAACAACGCATCGCCGGGCTTAACTGACGCCACGCCCACTTCACCGGCGCGCACAAACGCGTGACGCGCAATAATCTTTTCCACGATCGTCATCGGCCGATTTGGCTGCTCGACGGGAGTCTCGAGCGGCGGCGGCGCCACCTGGCCCGCGACCCTGGCCTTGTTGTAATTGAACAAACCACCGTGCTCCACGATGTCACGCGAAATCGGATCGAGGCCCTTGGTGAACTCGCCGAGTTCAATCTCCTCGCCCGCACGAATGCGCTCGATCAGTCCAAAATCAGTCGAGGTGAGCAGCCCGATGTTCTGTGAATTTTGTCCGTAGATTTTTTCGATACTTTTCGCGATCACGAGTTGAATGCCGGCAGCCTTTTCGGCGTAAGGCGCGGTCTCACGTGAAGAGCCGCAGCCTTTCGACAGACCGGAAACAACTACTGCAAAGCCGCCGTTCCTGATTTCATCTTTCTTCACAGCCGCATCGCGCATTCCAACATAAACGTATTGGCCCAGGGTCTCGTCGTAGTAGAAGCAAACCCAGCCCGGCGTGATTTCGTCAGTTGAAATATTGCTCATCAGCGGCAGGTTGTCATTGAGCAAGCGCGCGGCGAGTTCGCCTTCGAGGCGCTGGCGCTCGTCACCTTCAGCTTCGAGTTGTTGGCGAATGAGAGCGGTGTCTTCGGTTAGAAAAAGAATGCGACCCTGGAAACGGATGCGCGGAGGACGCGCTGAATTATGATCGAGACTCATTAAAGCTCCTCAAATTATTGCGTTGACTGAACTGCTCATTATAACCTCGCGCGTGTCAAAGCTTCGAGCGGTGCTTATCAGCGCAGCTTCATCGCAATTAAGGAGAGACAATGCCAATTAGAAAAAGCTCGAGTGTTATCAATCGTCGCGGCGTTATCGGGTTGGGCGCTCCGCCGACACCGCCGCCGCCGCCGGCCATGCCGTCAAGTTTTCCAAACGCGCGTTCGAGTGGCTTGTTCTCCGCGCCAAAAGACGCGCGGTTCATTGACTGGACCGTGATGAACGGCGGGATCATCGGGCATTGGATCCGTGTCAGGGTATTCAAGTGTCCGGTGGGCGCCGCCAAGATCGTAATCGCTGGACCGACCGCTGTTTTTGTGGAGGCAATGTTCGCAGCGCATGAGGCGGTTGCCCTGAGTAGCGGTAAACCGGATCGGCGCAGTGTCTATTATGAAGTGGTGGTGGAAGATGAGGACATGAGGATGCATCCGAGCGTGCAGCTCTTTCGTAAGTATCCCAACGATGTAATCGCCGGTACGTTAATCACGCCGGGCGATTTCGGACAAACGGTGACTTAACCAGGGCAATGACCTATTTGGCTGAGACCGGGGGTCAAACGGTAAGAACACCTTCTGAACCAGGTTAATTCTCGGACGGCGATGAGGTCAGTGCTACCGCGTGGTGGTACTGACCTCATCCAGCGACTAGAACCACTAAGGCGCGGTGTAGATAAGTGTTCGGTTGCGACGGCTCGCGCCGAAGAGTAAACCGCCCACAGCGCCAATGCCGGCTCCAAAGATTGCGCCAACGGGAACCCAGACTTCGCTATCGTCGTGGTCAGGGGAAACTTTAGTTGCGCCGATGAGGGCGCCGCTGCCGGCGCCAATACCGGTGCCGATGAGTGCCCACTTGCCCTTGTTAGCTTTACCCTTCGCGTGTTGGATCTGCTGAATGTTGTCGCGGGCAATAGTCACGACTTTGCCACTGCGTTCGAGCGTTAGATTGCTGTCGTTGGCTTCGATCATATCTCCTTCGATCGTCTTGCCGTCTTTTTGTTTGACGATCAAACGCTCATCGACCGGTATCGACTGAACCGCTGACCAATTTCCGCTAATGGTTTGCGCTAATGCGGCGGGCACTTGCGCGAGAAGGATGGCTGCTGCTGCGAGCAGGCAAAAGAACTTTCTTTTCATACTGGCTCCTGAACTGAAGTTTATTGCGTGAACAGTCGCCGCATTCGCAAGCACTGTTCCTTCAGTTGGAGCGCGAAACTATTAAGACCGCAGGACCTATGCGGCGCGTTTCTACGGTTGCGCTGCCGCAAACCGCTGACAGGTGGTGGTCAAACCATGATTAGGCGTGCGACTCGTCGTACTGCATCGCACCAACTACATTGCCTTCCGTGTCCTCAAAGAAAATAAGCGTGCCGACGGTCGGGATGTGGAATTTCGGCATCACGACCTTCCCGCCATTCGCTTCGACCGCGGCAATCGTCTCGTCAATAGAGTCGACGCCAATCGTGCACTCATAACCAAACATCTTTTTGCCCGCAACTACTTCGCGGCGTCCCTGCAGCGCGCCCTGTACGCCGGGGTCCGACTCGTTGCCGGTCTTTATCAGGTAGAACCCTGGCGGACCCCAGGCAGTAAATTGCCAACCCATTGTGCTTTCGTAAAACTTGCGAGCGCGTTCTACGTCGTCAGCGTGGACGGCGAAATGTTTGAGATTGTTCGGCATCGGCGTGGTCCTTTCAAAGAAGGGGTTTGTCAGTGCTTTTGGAGTCGAGGCTATACCTTACTGGATAAGTTGTCGCAACTGTTTTGCGACTTCCTCTACGAGTGGGAGAGGGATGAGGTCAGTACCACCACGCGGTGGCGGGTGGGTCCTCGGATTGAGACCCACCCGCTACCGCGTGGTGGTACTGACCTCATTGCCGTCGCAGAATTGTTGGTCCAACGGACACTTAGCCCTTCGACCCAGATGGTCAGCCAGGTTTGGCATTGCCCTCTCAAAGGGAGAGGGAATCTTGGGACTTACACCTTGACGCAACTGCCGCATTGCGATAAACAACACCGAAACAATGTCGGCCCACATACAGACAGTCACCGCCCCCGACGTTCTCGAACGCCTGGATCGTGCCCGCAGGTTTATCGACCTTTGCTACGATCTGCCGCTCAATCTCGACGAGATCTCCAGCCATGCCTGCTTCTCGCGTTATCACTTTCTGCGCTTGTTTCGGCAAGCGTTCAACAAAACTCCGCACCAATACCTGACCGAGCGGCGCATCGAGCGCGCCAAAGAATTGTTAAGCGGAAACGAACTGAGGGTGACCGATGTTTGCTTTGAAGTAGGCTTTCAAAGCCCGGGTTCCTTCAGCAGTCTGTTTCACAAATCGGTTGGCCATCCACCGGTGCTGTTCCGGGAAAAAACGCGGCAGACGCAGGCCGCGAAACGCCGGGTGCCAGGATGCTTTCTCGTTATGCATGGGCTCGAACCCGCCGCGAATAAATAGCTACCCGTTACATCGAATCCGCTTTTAGCAATTTTGGATAAGCGTGGTTTTCGCGAATCGCTTATGCTGGGCGCAAATTTCACGAGGAGAAGCGCAACCATGATTCGCAAGATGTCGCACGCGACGATTTTTGTTAACAACCAGGACGAAGCGCTCGCTTTCTATCGAGATAAGCTGGGCTTCAAACTTCACACCGACGCGATGGTCGGCCCTGATTTTCGTTGGCTTACCATAACTGCTCCTGACCAGCCCGACTTCGAATTGATCTTGATGGAACCCAAAGGCGGCATGTTGATGGACGATGCCACCGCCGCGCAGTTGCGCGAGATCATGAACAAGGGCGTGTTGGGCGCCGGCGCGTTTCATACAGACGATTGCCGCGGCACCTACGCCGAACTAAAGAGCAAAGGTGTGCAGTTCGTTTCCGAACCAGCCGAACGTCCGTACGGTATTGAAGCTGTCTTCAAGGACAACTCGGGAAACTGGTTCAGCCTCACCCAGCCGAGCGAAGAGAAAGCCTAGCGGCTGAAAAACGATTCTGGAGTGCGGCGGCTTGACGCCGCTTTCGACGCATAAAATAGATCGCAAAATCATTCCGAATTCAAACCAGGAGCGAAAGCGGCGTCAAGCCGCCGCACTCCAAAGTCCCGCCTCACTTTCTTGTTGCCGCACTTCGAAACGTGTAGGATGAGCCCGCTTTTCATGGCTGTTTTTCCAGTGTCTTCCAATTCACCTCTAAGGAGATCCACATTCTATGTTGAATAAAACTCGTGTTTTGGGGATTGTCACTCTTCTCTTCACGCTCTCTGCAGTTGCTCTCGCCGATCAGCCGTTCATGCGCGCCGCGCGCACTGATTTGCAGCAGGCCAGAGCGCGACTTCAGGCGGCGCTCGGCAACAAAGGCGGACACCGCGTCAAGGCGATCGAACATGTGAACAAGGCAATCGCCCACATCAATACCGGCATGGCTTATGATCGACGTCACAACCACGCGCTACCCGCCGCATTGAACCTGAGCGCGTTACCGGATCAACCAAACATGCAAGCCGCGCTCGATCACTTACGACAAGCGAAGGACAACCTGGAACGCGCCTCTTCCGACAAAGGCGGTTATCGCAAGAAAGCAATCGACGAAGTGGAAGACGCGATCAGCGAAACTAAAAAAGGAATCGACGCGGGCGAGTAAAAGCGGAGGAGCTAAGACTCCACAAGTCAGGACTCAGAAGTCAGGAGAGGCAGGACTTCTGACCTCTTGAGTCCTGAATTCTGCGTCATGACTTCTGATTCCTGAGTCCTGAATTCTACCTTTTCCTCAAAAGTCTCCCCGGAGCCATTTCAATGCTGCACAAACTTTGTTTCGTAATGCTCGGCGTCTTGTTGGCAACGAATGCCAGCTCGCAAACGATCGATACACGTATCGAACGCGATCTGCCGTCTCTGGTTTCAACCTATAAATCTCTGCACGCCGCGCCGGAGCTTTCCCACTACGAACAAAAAACATCCGCCTTCTTCGCGGGGCAGTTGCGCACATTGGGCTATACGGTGACCGAGCGCGTGGGTAAGTATGAGAATCCGGCGTGGACCGGGTACGGCGTCGTCGCCGTGCTGAAGAATGGCGCCGGCCCCACCGTGATGTTGCGCACCGAACTCGATGCGTTACCGGTGGCCGAGAAAACGGGTTTGCCTTATGCGAGCACCGTCAAGATGCTGAACGACGCCGGCCAGGAAGTCAGCGTGATGCACGCCTGCGGGCACGACATTCACATGACGAGCATGCTGGGCACGGCAAAGCTGCTCGCTGAAATGAAGGACCAGTGGCAGGGCACGCTCGTCATAATCGGACAACCGGCGGAAGAAGTAATCGACGGTGCGCGCTCGGTGTTACGTGACGGCTTGTACGAAAGGTTTCCCAAACCTGACTACGTGATCGCGTTGCACGACAGCGCTGATTTAGAAGCCGGAAAAGTCGGCTACACGCCCGGCTATTCGATGGCGAGCTCGACTTCGGTGGACATCAAAATTCGCGGACTCGGCGGTCACGGTGCGAGGCCCGAGTCAACCAAAGATCCGATAGTGGTGGCGGCACAGGTCATCCTCGCGCTGCAAACGATCGTTAGCCGCGAAGATTGGCCACTCGATCCAGTTGTGGTGACGGTTGGTTCTATTCACGGCGGCACCAAACACAACATCATTCCTGATGAAGTCGATTTGCAACTTACCGTGCGCGCCTACAAGGAGACAGTCAGGAAGAGAGTGCTCGCATCGATTGAGCGAATCACCAAAGGAATTGCGCTCGCCGCGGGCATTCCAGATGATCGAGCGCCGATCGTTAAGTTCAACGAAAGCCAGGTGACCAGTGCGACTTATAACGATCCGCAACTAACCGAGCGCCTGGCGGCTTCGTTTGTTAAGAGTCTGGGACAGGACAACGTGGTGAAGCTTGAGCCGGTGATGATGAGCGAGGACTTTGGCTATTTCAGTCTGGAACAAAAAATTCCCGCCTCGCAGTTCACGCTCGGCGCTGTCGATCCCGAACGAGTAAGGCAGAGCAAGGAAACGGCGACCGCGTTGCCGTCATTACATTCCGCGCTGTTTCAACCATTGCCCGAGCCGACGCTGCGTACCGGAATCAAAGCGATGACCGCGGCCGTGCTCGACTTGATGAAGAAATAGCTGAGTCCTGATTCTGATTTGGAGTGCGGGGGCTTGACGCCGCTTTACTCTTTCGATGAATTGAGATTGAGCGGTGACAAAAGCGGCGTCAAGCCGCCGCACTCCAAATTCTGACCCTCATGCTTCACATTCACAACGGCGACTCCACTGCAAACACCGCTCGGGAAGCCTCTTTGCCCGGTGAACACTTTGCCTGGCGCGAGTCTCTCATTACCGGACCAACAATCGCAGGTTTACCAACGGACGAATGGCAGACAATGCGCGCCCGGCATTTATCAGCTAGCTACGGCGTCGAGTTGCAAACGTGTCGTAAAGAACTGGGCGCGCAGGAGGAGAAACTGAGGTCCGCGGCTTCAACCCAGGAGGAGATTGTGTTGTGGTTTGAGCACGATCTCTTTTGCCAGGCACATCTCGTTTACTTACTAGACTGGTTTTCGAACCACAATTCAGTCGACACTAAGCTGAGTTTGATTTGTATTGGCGAATTCCCGGGTAAAGAGGATTTTCATGGCCTGGGCGAGTTAACCGCTGACGAATTAAGTTCATTGTTTCCGGCGCGTCGAGAGGTTACACCCGAGCAACTTGCTCTTGCGACTGCAGCCTGGCGCGCCTACTGCTCGGTCGATCCGACGGCCATCGAAAACATTTTACTGACCAATACCGCTGCGCTGCCTTTTCTCGACACTGCTCTACACGCACACCTGCGGCGTTTCCCCTCAACTGCAAATGGATTGGGTCACATAGAAAATCGGGCATTGCAATTCATAGCAGAGGGCGTTCAGGATTTCGCGAGCTTGTTTAATCATTTCAGCCGCGCAGAATCCATTTACGGCTTCGGCGATGCGCAACTCTGGTTAGCACTTCGACAACTTTGCGAAGGGCCGGCACCGCTTGTATCAGTTGAAAATTTTCAGAGTGATAGCTGGCGACGACAGCCGCTGACACCAGAACTGACGCGACAGGCTCGCTTTCGAATCACCGCGGCCGGAGAAGCAACTCTGGCGCACGAAGCAGACTTTGTAATCCTCAACGGAATAGACGAATGGCTCGGCGGCGTACATGTGCATGACCCCGAGTGTTTATGGCGCTGGGACGAAAGCACTGCGTGTCTGCATTACTCATCAGGACCCGCAGTCAGTTAGGAGTTTCGTGTTCCAAGTTTCAAGTAAGTTCATACGGTTGAGATTGCCGCGACTTCAGTCCGGCCATAAACTCAAGCCTGGAGTTGGAACTCCGACTAAAGGCGAACTAAAACAAACTTGAAACGTAACTCCGGACTTGAAACCTGAAACTTGAGACTCGAAATTTATGGACATCGAATCAGTTCGCAGCTTCTGTCTCTCCCTCCCCAACACCGATGAAAAGGTGCAGTGGGGCAACGACCTGCTGTTCCGCATCGGTGAAAAAATGTTTGCGGTCGCCGCACTCGAGCCAAGCCATGGCGTCGCGTTGTCGTTCAAGTGCACTCCGGAAACCTTTGCGGAATTGACCGAACGTGACGGAATCATCCCGGCACCTTACATGGCCCGGCACCATTGGGTTGGCCTCGAACGGTTCGACGCTTTGCCTGATCGCGAGTTGAAGCCGTTGCTGACAAACTCTTATCGTCTCGTGATGGAGAAACTGCCCAAGAAGCTACGAGCAGAACTGGAAGCCGCACCCGCAAAGAAACCGGCAACAAAACGTCGCTAATAACGCCGTTCAGTTTGGAGTTCCGCCTTTAGGCGGGGTAGGTTTCTTATCAGTCATTTAAAAGCCTGCGGCAGTAATCCGAACCAGCAATGCCCTTTGAATCGATTCACCGAGCCGTCTTCAACCTGTTTCTGTGCGTCCTGCTGCTGAGTTCGCAGTTTGCAGGCAGTTCGCAAACGCCCGGTGCCGTACTCCATCGATCCTCGCTCGCCGTCCAACTCAAAACAAAATTCCCGCGCGTTAAGGGAGAAGTCGTAAGTGTCGCTTTGAGTCCTGACGATCGGATCCTTGTGCCCATTACTTCACAAAAGACCACCGAGTTATGGGACACACAAACGGGCGGTCTGATAGCTACGGTGGAAGGTCAGATACTGCTGCCGATGTCGCCGTCAGGTTCTTTAGCTGGCTACGCGTTCAGTGCCGATAGCAAAACACTGATGACTATAGCCGGCAAAGATGCGAAGTTGTGGGACACCGCGAACGGTAAATTAAAAAGGACTCTGAACGGACACACCAAAGACATTCGCTCAGCCGCGTTCAGTCCTGACGGCAACACGCTTGCGACCGCAAGCGCCGACGGCATGGTTAAGCTGTGGGATGCCACCAGCGGAAACCTGAAAATGACACTGGAGGTTTTCAAGGTTAAGAAGTATTCGCGTTGGCGAGTCATTTCTCGCAAGCTCGCGAGTTTCTTTGCCGAGGTTTCTGTTTACTTCAGCGCTGACGGCAAAAAATTGCTAACAGTCCCTTTCCAACAGGAAACCAAACTGTGGGACGCGAACACGGGCGCGCCGGTCGCAGTGCTCGGCAAAAACTATAGCGGACACTTCAGTCCCTCCGGCCGCTTCATCTTCACCCAACGTGCTGATTTTAGCGGCGCAGATTTGTGGGAAACAGAAACCGGCAAATTGCTGCTGACGGTTGAGGGCGGTCCCGCAGCTTTTAGTCCTGACGAGCAGTGGCTCGGCCTGGTTGGTTATCAGGGTAGAAGAGGTTTGCTGAATCTCAACACCATGAAGTTGGAGAAACCTCTGGGTCTTAGTCTTAATGATTTCGAGACCTGGACTGCGTTCAGTCCTGACAGCAAAACTTTTGCGCTAGCCAGCGGTTTGAACGGACATAGTGTGACGCTCGTGGATATTTCAGATGGCCGCGTCTTGGCGAACTTACCGATCGAGGCTAAGCGGGGATTTGATCTTGTTAGCGACTATTTGAAGTACTGGGAAAAGCTCTCGTTCGATCCGCACAGCCGGTTTTTGATGGGAGCGAACCAGACACAGGTGCGATTCTGGGACCTGAAGGCGGGCGCTAAATTGAACACGATAAATGAAGGTCGCGATCCGGCGATCATAAGTGGCAGCGGCGAATTTGTGGTCACCACCGACCGCGACCAAAAGGGTCTGTCGCTTTGGCAGCTGAAGGTAGGATAGTTTGGCGTAGCGCCTTTAGGCGGGTACTTTTCCTACCAATGATCTAAAAGCCCGCCTGGAGGCGGTACTGCAAACATTACTTCTGGCAAACTACCAAACCAGGCATGACATTAAATTGGTGGGAAAACTTTTTTCACGGTGTAGCGCTCGACTTCTGGCGTGCTGCCATCAGCGACGAACAAACACACGCCGAGGCCGACTTCATTAACCAGCAACTTCAGCTGCCGATTGGCGCCGCAATACTCGACGTTCCTTGTGGGAACGGTCGTCTGGCGATCGAGCTGGCTGCCTTCGGTTTCGAGTTAACCGGGGTTGATATCGCAACTGAGTTCATCGCCGAAGCAGTAGCAAACGCAGCCGCGCGCAACGTGAACGTTGAGTGGAACAACCTGGATATGCGGAAGCTGGACTGGACGGAGAAGTTTGACGGCGCGTTCTGTTTTGGCAACAGCTTCGGTTATTTAGCAGACGATGAGAATGCAGATTTCCTCGCGGCGCTCGCGCGAGCGCTGAAACCGGGCGCTCGTTTTATCATCGATGCTCCGGCTATTGCGGAGTCACTGCTTCCACACCTGATGGAGAAACGCACAATCGCGTTGGGCGACATTACGGCAACAATCGACACGCGTTACGATCACGAACTGGGGCGTATGTTCAACGACTTCACGTTTTCGCGTGCTGGCATCGACGATAAGCGCGCAGCGTCACAAAGAATCTACACTTATCGTGAGTTGATTGAACTGTTGCGCGGCGCTGGACTTAAGTTCGTTGCCTCGTATGGCTCGCTGGAGGGAGAACCGTTCAAGCTTGGCGCGCACCGTCTGTTAGTAGTCTGCGAGAAGTGAATGTTTGGAGTTCCGTCTCTGTTTGGAGTACCGCCTTTTAGGCGGGCTTTAGATCTTCGAAGAAAACTACCCGCCTAAAGGCGGTACTCCAAACTGGACAACCCCACGTCTCCCACGCGATTCCAACCCCCACGATTTCCTATCCGCTTCCACGTCGTTCGGAGGTTCTCATGAAACGCTGCTTCTCGATCGCGCTCCTGCTGTTGTTGTTTTCCGTTTCCGCGCAAACGTTTCGGGCTGAGACGCCCGGGGACACTCTCGCGGCAAGGGTTATCTCGAACGACTCAGCCGAATCGCAAGCGGCTATCGCAGCGTTGCGCGCTCTTGGCCCTCCCGGATTGGATCGATTGTTCAAAGCTTACGCGCTTGAAATCAATCAGCAGGTAGCAAATCCCTTGTTGCCCGCGACTGCGGAGTGGCAACGTTTGACCGCCGCACTGGATGCGGTGAGCCAACAGAAGGACGCGTACTTGTCGGGCCTCTACTGGTATACAGATTTGCGCGAGGCCCAGGCTGCGGCACGTGCTTCCGGTAAACCAATCCTGTCGCTGCGTCTGCTCGGGAAGTTGAGTGAAGAATACAGCTGTGCAAATAGCCGTTTCTTCCGCACGGTTCTCTATTCGAATGCGGAAATCTCGCAGACACTGCGCGAGCACTTCATTCTCCATTGGGAATCAGAACGGCCGGCGCCACGCGTGACCATCGATTTCGGCGACGGGCGAAAACTCGAACGCACACTCACCGGTAACAGCATTCACTACGTGCTCGATTCGCGAGGTCGAGTAGTTGACGCTTTACCTGGCCTCTACGGGCCACGAGCGTTTCTGCGTTCACTCAATCAAATCGAAGCGGCTGCAAACGCTTCTGGACAACTAGCAAATCACGTTGCGGCGACGCCCTACCCGATGGCTCGCCTGAACGCGATTAACGTTGACTGGTTTTCCGATATTCAGAAGATTGGCGGTAAGGTTCCGCAAGGACTTTTCATAGCGCGGACGACCGATGGCTCGCCTACCGCGATTCAGGTCGCGCCGCTCGCGATGACTAAGAGAATAACTGAAGCAAATATTCTGAAATCGATTACCGCTGTTCCTGACTGGCTGAACACGATTACCGATGAGGCGCTTTGGAACAAGATCGCTCAACTTCACATTGCTGACGCAGAGCTGGATGCGCGTAGCCTTGGCTTAATTAGACGACAAACTCAAGGTGCACTATCGACGACTGGCGGAATGAAGGACAACGAGAAAACGTTTGCCGCCCTGGTAAATAAACTCCAACAAAACATTGCGCTCGATACGGTGCGCAACGAATACCTGCTGCACACAAAACTCTATGGCTGGTTTCTTGAAAAAGATAACCGCGAACTCACCAAATTAAACCGGCGAGTCTATTCAGAACTATTCCTGACGCCGGCATCCGATCCATGGTTGGGACTATTTTCACCCGATGTTTACACGGCGCTCGAGGGCGGCGGCATCAGTCGGAAGTAAGACGGCTGCTGGGAGCGCAGGCATGCATTCGATTCGGTCAAAGCTTTTCGCGTCGAAACGACGCTCATTGCAGGCAGGATGCCTGCGCTCCCAGCCAATCATTACCGCATCTGTTGAATGATCGCGTCGGCGAACTCTGCTGTCTTCGCAGTACCGCCGATGTCGCGCGTGCGCACCGCGCCTTCTTCGAAAACTTTCAACAACGCGTTTTCAGTCCGGTCAGCGGCTTCGCGTTCGCCGATGTGTCGCAGCATCAAGATGCCTGACTGCAATAGCGCCGTGGGGTTTGCAATACCCTGTCCGGCAATGTCGGGCGCGGAGCCGTGAACAGCTTCAAACATTGCACCCTTCTCACCGATGTTAGCGCCCGGCACGAGACCCAACCCGCCAATCAACCCGGCGCAAAGGTCTGACACGATATCACCGTAAAGGTTCTCCAATAGCATCACGTCAAACTGTTCCGGGCGCATTACCAGCTGCATGCAGGCGTTATCGATAATCTTGTCGTCTGCTTCGATCTCAGGGTATTCCGCCGCAACTTTTCTGAAGCAATCAAGAAAAAGTCCGTCAGACAATTTCATGATGTTGGCTTTGTGACCGCAGGTAATTTTCTTGCGGCGCTCGCGTCGCGCAAACTCGAACGCAAACTTAGCGATTCGCGTCGAAGCCTTCTCAGTAATAATCTTCAAACTCTCGACCACCCCGGGAATAACCACGTGCTCGAGTCCGGCGTAAAGGCTCTCGGTATTCTCGCGGACGATCACCAGGTTCAACTCCGGATAGCGGCAGGGAACATTTGGCAAAGCGCGAATCGGCCGCAGGTTGGCATAAAGGTCGAGGGCTTTTCGCAGTCCGACATTTACCGAAGTGAAGCCTTTGCCAATCGGCGTCGTGACCGGGCCCTTCAGCGCAACCTTGTTTTGCGTTATTGAATCGAGCAGTGGCTGCGGCAGCGTTTCACCGAATTTCTCGAGCGCCTGCGCCCCCGCGTAGTGGGTCTCCCATTCAATCTCGACGCCGGAAGCCTCGATAACTCGCACTACGTTGGCGGCGATTTCGGGGCCAATGCCGTCACCAGGAATCAGTGTGATACGATGTTTCATAATCGATTTTGAGCTTTGTGCTTTGATCTTTGGTCTTAGTATTCGGTGGCTTAAGAATACATATTCAGGGACTAAAGACCAAAACGCCGAGGCCGACATCGTGATCAAACAGCGAGAGCTCCCTCCCCAAAAATAAAACTGATTACTTGCAAAGCAGGATGGCTCAGCTAAACGGCACCGCAGAAGTATTGATTATTGGCGGCGGTGTGATCGGCTTGAGCATCGCACGCGCGCTCGCCCTACGCGGAGTTCGCGAGGTGTTGCTTGTCGAACGCGGCAGCCTCGGCGCCGAATCGTCGTGGGCCGCGGCGGGCATGCTCGCGCCGCAAGCGGAAGCGAACCGCGCGCACGAATTTTTTGAACTGACCTGTCGCAGTCGAGATCTTTATCCAGAATTTGCCGCATCGCTGTTGTCGGAAACCGGAATCGATATTGAGCTGGACACGGCCGGAACGCTTTACTGCGCGTTCACTGACGAAGATGTGGCTGAGCTCGATCGGCGTTACCAATGGCAAAGCGCCGCGGGACTGCCGATTGCCAAACTTACCGCAACCGAAGTACTCGAATACGAACCCAATATAAGCAGCCAGGTGCGCGGGGCGCTCGAGTTTCCACTGGATACCCAGGTCGAAAATCGCCGGCTCATCAGCGCCTTGATTACAGCAAACGAGCGTCTTGGCGTGCGCCTGCAAACGGGAACGGAAGTAACCCGATTGATATTTGACGAGCATCGTATTACGGGCGTGCAAACCTCGCGCGGACAAATTTCCGCGGAGAATGTGGTAATGGCGGCGGGCGCGTGGAGTTCGCAAATTCCGTCAGACAAAACCTTGCCCGACTTACGCATCAAACCGGTTCGCGGACAGATGCTCTGTTTTGAACCCGAATCGCCTGTCTCGCGTCATATCATCTATAGCCCGCGGGGATACATTGTGCCGCGTCGTGATGGACGGATGCTGGCGGGCTCTACCAGCGAACAAGCCGGCTTCGAGAAACGGGTGACGGAAGCTGGCCGGCAGTTAATCCTGTCGTCCGCAGTGGAAATTTGCGGACGAGTTGAATCACTGTCGATCACGGATTCGTGGGCTGGATTGCGGCCGAGGGCTGCCGACACATTGCCTGTGCTTGGTCCTTGTGCTGAAATTGGCGGGCTCTTTTACGCAACCGGTCATTATCGCAATGGCATTTTGCTGGCGCCGGTGACTGGTCAGCTCATCGCAGCAGCTATCGTTGATCAAGCGTTTCCGTCTGCATGGGAAATTTTTTCACCAGATCGCTTTCGGCTAGTTTCCGCAACCGCATGAAGTTTTCCTATCCAAAGCTGTTTATCTTTTTGACGCTGGTGCTTTGTGCGACCGGCGCGATCGCGCAGAAACCACCGACGCCAGCAAAGGCAAAGACAGAAGCGAAGCCGCCTTTGGAAAAGCGGCTCCCGAGCAGCTTGTTTGGCGAAGCACAGTCGTACGTGAACGACAGGTTTACTGAATTTAATAAACTAAAAATTCCGTACGACCAGAAGCTGGAAGCAAAGACCAAACAGCAACAGAAAGATCTCGCGGCGCAGTATGCCGCGATACTGCAAGCGCGCAAGTCTCTGTCACACTCCGATCTGTTTTATCTCGGCATGCTGCAACACCTGGCGGGCAATGGCGCTGAAGCGCTTGAAGCAATGCGAGAGTATTTGAAAGGCGAAGCCGGCGGTGAGAATCCACAACTAGCGCGCGCGGTCGTGGTGCTTTACACCACACGGAAGGATCAGATTCCAGAAGCTGAGCAGGCCGTAATGGCATACGCCCAAAATCAGCCGCAGAGTTTGCCCGAGTGGTTTGGCATGGAAACTCTAATAACCGAAGCGGCGAAGAAATCAAAAGATTATGCAGGCATGCTGAAACATGCTGAACAAACGCTGCGGGTGGCCAAGCTCGCGGCCGACGGAAAGTCGGTTGGCGCCATGCGCCGGGACGACATGCTCTTTAAGGCGATCTCATTCGTGTCAGATGCCTACGTGCAGACCGGCCAAACGGCGCAAGCCATCGCCGCAGTTAACGAGCTGCGCAGGTTCGCGTTATCGCTTCCGTCGGCCAGCCTGTTCCGTCTGGCGAACATTCGACTGGCCGGACTCGACCGCTCAATCGACTTGCGCGCAATCTTCAATGAAGGACTCGGCGCAACAGCGCCGAAACTTCCCGAACTGGTCGCGACCCAATGGATTGATCGTGCCCCAGTGAAATTGTCAGATCTGCGCGGTAAGGTTGTGCTGCTCGATTTCTGGGCGCCGTGGTGCGGTCCCTGCCGTTACACGTTACCTAAACTGCAGCGCTGGCACGAGAGCTACAAAGACCAGGGTCTCGTCATCCTCGGCCTGACAAACTACTCGGGTAACATCGAGGGTCGACGCGCTACACCGGGCGAAGAGCTGGCCTACCTGCGCAGCTTCAAGAAACAAAACCGTCTGCCCTATGGATTTGTGATCGCCGATTCCTCGGTGAATGAAATTAGTTATGGTGTGTTTTCGATTCCGATGTCGTTCTTGATAGATCGTCGGGGAAATGTCAGATTTATCGCGAGGGGCGCGGGTGACGCCGAGATTGCGGAGCTTGGGAAAACGATTGAGCGAGTGATCAAAGAAGACGTTGATAAGCCCGGTTCGCCGGTTGCGGCCACGCAGCAGAACAAATAAGGTGCGAAGCATTTGTTGGGTGTTGTGATTAGCTAATGGAAAGTGCAAGCATAACTATCTGGATCGCGTTCCTGGCGGGAATCCTTTCGTTCCTGTCGCCGTGCGTGTTGCCCCTCGTGCCGGGCTACATCTCGCTGATGTCGGGCGTAAGCATTGACCGTCTGAAAGAAGGCGGATCGCAGGGCAATGCGCGGCGCGCTGTGATGCTGAACTCCCTCGCTTTCAACGCCGGCTTGTCAGTCATCTTTCTGGCACTGGGAACAACGGCAGGTTTGGTCGGCGCTGCAATCATCAACAATATCTGGGTCAGAGTTATTGGCGGCATCGTAATCATCCTGTTCGGCTTGCAGTTAATCGGCCTGCTCAAGATTTCGACGCTCTACAAAGACACGCGTTTCTTTTCCAACGAAAAGCCGCGCGGCGCGCTCGGCTCGTTCACTTTGGGAATCGCGTTCGCCGCCGGTTGGACGCCATGCATCGGACCGATCCTCGGCGGCATTATCGGCCTGGCAGCGGCGAGTGGCGGTTGGCGCAGCGGTTTGTTACTGTCCGCCTTTTACTCCGCCGGACTCGCAATTCCGTTTCTGCTGACCGGACTCGGCATCAACCAGTTTCTCGCGTTCTACGGAAAATTTCGCCGGCACCTGCACAAGGTTGAGGTGGTTTCGGGAGTGGTGCTAATCATCGTTGGCTTGCTGGTGATGACCGGCCAATCGACGCTGCTAACGAGCTCGAAGCTCGCAAAGTGGCTGCCCAACGCTGAAGGCTGGATCAAGGTGAATCCCCCGGCAGCGACTACTACCGCGCCGGTCGCGTCGAATTTGGAGATTGCGCCCGAGGTTCAATTTCAAACGCTCGGCGGGCAGCCCTTCACCCTCGGCCAACTGCGTGGCAATGTAGTGCTGTTGAATTTTTGGGCCACCTGGTGCATACCCTGCCGCGAAGAAATTCCGGTTCTCAATGCGATGCAACATGAATTGGAAGCGCGCGGCCTGAAGGTGGTTGGCGCCTCTTTGGAAGACGATGCGGCCGGAGTGGAATCGTATCAACAGGAAGTGCGCAAGTTTGAGTATCAGGTGCTGGTGGGTGGCGCGGAGGCGAAGGCTAAGTTCGGCGGGACACCGTTACCGACCACTTACCTGATTGATCGCGACGGACGCATTCGTCAGAAAATCATCGGCGCGCGCGATCGTGCAGGCTGGGAAGCGGCGGTGCAGCCATTGCTTGCTGAAGGTCCGGCCACCGCGCAAAAAAGCAATTGATTCCATCGTTAACTCCCCTAATTTTCGCCGTTACGGAGACACGATCATGAAAAGAGTTTTGCTGATGCTGGCGCTCGCTACGATCGCCGGGTTGTCACTGGGTGCCTACGCGCAGGACGGCCACGAGTATTCACCGCTTGTCGAGAAAACAGTTAACTATAAAAACTGGACACTCAACGATCTCAAGGAAAACAAGCCGACCGATTTGCGCTCCCTCGTGCAGGGGAAAAAACTCGTGATGGTGGTTTACTTCGCGCCCTGGTGTCCCAACTGGCGAAACGAAGCGCCGGTAGCTGCGCGGCTCTACGAGAAATATAAAGACCAGGGTTTTGCTGTGATTGGGGTTAGTGAATACGGCACGCGCGATACGGTTAATGCGTTTTTTGCTCCCACCGGCGCGCCCTATCCGGTCGTCAGTGAATCGGAATTGCGCGACGACCGCGAGAAGACTACACACTTCGGCTATCGTCAACTGACTGGAGATACGCGCAGGTGGGGTTCGCCCTGGAACATCTTTCTCGAGCCCGCGACTCTTGCGAAAACGGGCGACGTCTTGACTGAAAAAGCCTGGGTAGTTAACGGTGAATTGATTGAGGCGGACGTTGATAAGTTCATCGCTGACCACTTGAAAGCAACGACGGCTGCGGTGATTACGCCGTGTAAAGAATAGTGTTTAGAGTACCGCCCTTAGGCGGGTAGCTTTCTCCGCAATCATTTTCAAGAAGCCCGCGTGGAAGCGATACTCCAAAACAGGCACGCCTCGCGCGTGCTTTTTCTTTTGGCGATTTACTGTTTCCGCCTCTTCATTGCTACTATCTGCGGCTCTTTAATGTTCGACAAACTTCAGTTTGTCGTGACTGCCGCTGAGAGGGATTACGACAAACTGAAAAGTTTGTCGGACAACATCATTCATGAAACTTCGCTTGCTCTACCATGGTCATTGCTTCGACGGTGTAGCTTCGGCAGCAACTTTTACCCGCTTCTATCATGATCGAATTCACCCGGACGCCGAGGTCAGTTACGCAGGTCTGTTACATCGTCCCGGAAACCATTTCGATTTGGGCTGGCTCGACGGCGACGAGAATGCGATTGTCGATTTCAAATACGCGGCCACCGACAAATTGACCTGGTGGTTTGATCATCACGAGTCTGCCTTCCTGACTCCCGCAGACGAAGCGCATTTTCGCAGCGACCACTCAGGCAAAAAATTTCTCGACCCAACTCGCAAATCCTGCACGGAATTCATCGCCGACGTCGCGCAGCAAAAGTTCGGGTTTGATAAAGAACCTCTCGCAGATCTTATTCACTGGGCACATATCATCGACGGCGCGCTTTATGAATCAGCAGCGCAATGCGTGGAGTTGAAAGAACCTGCATTGCAACTGATGCAGGTGATTGAGGCAGACCCGGACGACGCGTTCGTTGAACAAATAATCCGCGAGCTGACGGTGAAGTCGTTGAACGACGTAGCAACTGGCGCGGAAGTGCAGCGACGTTTTCAGCCGATCTTGAAACAGCACCTGGCCACGCTTGAGGCAGTGCGTCGCGTGGCGGTGCCGGCAAATGGCGTAGTCCATTTTGATCTGGTTGACGAAGGCTACGACGGCTTCAACAAATTCATTCCTTACTATCTGTTTCCGGAGACGACCTACACCGTGGCACTAACGCGCGGAAAACAGCGCACCAAGATTTCGGTGGGCTCAAATCCGTGGGCGCCCCGTCCGCGCACTCACAACATCGCGAAGATTTGCGAACGCTACGGCGGCGGCGGTCATGCCGTCGTCGGAGCGATCTCGCTGGGAACGGATGAAGTTGAAACCGGGCGGGCGATTGTCAAAGAGATTGTTAACGAGCTCGCGTCATGAGCGAAAGCGGCTTGCCTTTGGAGTGCGGTGACCTGTCACCGCTTTTACAGGCTGCGACCTGTCGCAGCCGCGAAACGTGACGATTATCATGAGAGCGTGGCGTCAAGCCGCTGCGAAGAAAAAGCGGTGACAGGTCACCGCACTCCAAATTTCTACCGTGCCATTAACGCTTCGATCTCGTCCGCATCCTTTGGCACCCTCGTAGTCAGCACGCGCGGGCCATTTGACGTGCACAACACGTCGTCCTCGATTCGCACTCCAATACCCAGATACTGTTCCGGAATATCTTTCGTGTCAGGCGAGACGTAAATCCCCGGTTCCACCGTCATCACCACGCCCGGCTCAAGCGCGCGTGATTGCTTGTCGTAGTAGTAAATGCCGACGTCGTGTACGTCGATGCCGAGCAGATGTCCCAGCCCGTGCATGTAAAACTGCTTGTACTTCTCTTCCTTGATCAGTTCCTCGGTTTTACCCTTTAGCAATCCGAGTTCGACCATGCCTTCCGTCAACATTTCAACTGAGTGCGCTTTGATTTCGTCGTGCGTCACGCCCGGTCGGACCATCTCAACGCACGCCACCTGTGTCTTCAAAACCAGATCGTAAATTTCGCGTTGCGCTTTACTAAATCGCCCGTTGATCGGAAACGTTCGCGTGATATCTGAAGCGTAGCCTTTGTATTCCGCGCCGGCATCGACCAGCAATAAATCGCCATCGCGCAGATCACCGTCGTTGTTAATGTAGTGAAGCACGGTAGCGTTAGCACCACCGCCGACAATTGAGGTGTACGACGGGCCAGCCGCTCCGTTGCGGCGGAACTCGCGTTCGAGCAGCGCCTCGATTTCGTATTCCTTCATGCCCGGACGCACCGTCTTCATCGCCTCGACATGAGCGTCGGCCGCGATGTCAGCCGCTCGCTGCATCAACTCGATTTCTTCAGCCGACTTCAACACACGCATCTCATGAACAATCGTGGCGGGATCGATGATTGTTCGGGGCGGATGAATGGGCTTCCGATTGATCGCGCGCATCTCGGCGATACGCTGAATTATTTTGCTATCGAGATCGGTCTGAACGCCGAGCCGGTAGTAAAGACTTTCAGCCCCATCGAGTATTTCCTGAAGCTCGTCATCGAAGTCGTTAATTGCAAAAGATGCGTCAGCTCCAAACTCCGACTTTGCTCCTTCAAGGCCGGCGCGTCTCCCCACCCAGATTTCCTGTTCCGGATCGCGCGGACGAACAAACAGCGTGTACTTATGTTCGCGGCCCGGGGCGATTACAGCAATTGAGTCGGGCTCTTCAAAGCCGGTCAGGTAAAGGAAGTCGGAGTCCTGACGAAAACGATATTGCGTGTCGTTTGAACGGGTGGCCTCGCGCGCGCTGGGAATGATGGCGACTGATTTTTGATTCATGCGGCGCATGAATTCCTGAAGCTGCGGTCTGATCATGAACAAGCTCCTTCGGAAATTTTGGGGACGGTTTGGGGACGCTGATTGTAGCTGAGGAGCGTTACAGTCACGAAACTGAGAGCGCGTCACTGAAACCGCGCGCGATTTCACTGGGACCGCGGGCGTCCCGCCCGCAATGAGCGCGAAGCGCGAAAGGTTTCAGGACGATGCGGGCGGGACGCCCGCGGTCCCAGTAAAAAGGTCGACGGTCTCGGTGATGAGGTATCATTAGCGCGAAATGAGCGTTCAAACCTTACAC
>Ga0070682_100000406_pt1 | contig 28207 bp, 30 predicted proteins | sample KBSC63LmetaG_FD_64668 | JGI IMG/M metagenome (GOLD analysis project Ga0070682, IMG submission 64668) | Corn rhizosphere microbial communities from Kellogg Biological Station, Michigan, USA - KBS C6-3L metaG | ecosystem: Host-associated > Plants > Roots > Rhizosphere | place: USA: Michigan...
AAGCCATAAAAAGGTGCCGTGTCGATAGAAGTCACTCCGTGATCTAATGATGCATGAATAGAGTTGATAGAATCCTGCTTTTCATTGCCTCCCCACATATTACCTCCGATAGCAAAGGCCCCGTGTGTGATTGTTGATAATTCTAAATCTGTATTTCCTAATTTTCTGTATTCCATTTTGTTTTAAAATTGTTATGTGTAAACCACCCCGTCAAAAATTCTTTGAATTTTCGCCACCCCTCCGGAGGAGGGGAATTCTCACCGTTTCAATAGTGACACTTTTAAGAACTTAAATGCTCTTTTACATTCAGCTTTTTTACTAGTGTCTAAAAAACTTTTGTGACTTTTGTGGTTAAAAAATGATTTGTTATTTATTTAATTCTTTTAAAATAGCTTCTCCAACGCTCTTTGCCGATTGAGGATTTTGTCCTGTGATCACTCTCTGATCTGCAACTACATGGTTCTGCCAAAGCCCTGATTTTTCAAATTGTGCTCCTCTTTCTTTCAGTTTGTTTTCTAATAAGAAAGGAACAACATCTGTTAATTTTACTTCAGCTTCCTCTTCATTGGTAAAAGCATTAATTTTCTTTCCGTCTACAAGGTATTTCCCGTTATTTAGTTTGATATTCACCAATCCTGCCGGTCCGTGGCATACTCCTGCTACAATACCTCCGTTTTCGTAGATTTTTGAAGCAATATCAGACAGCTCTTTATTGTCTGCAAAATCCCACATTGCTCCGTGTCCTCCTGCATAAAAGATGGTTGAATACTCTTTCGGGTTCACCTGTGACGGTGTCATAGAATGATCAATCTTGTTCTTGTATTCTTTGTTTTCCCAGAATTCTTTGTTTACGGGATCTTTCAAATCGAAACCATCTACGGGAGGAGTTCCGCCTTTCGGGCTTACAAAGTCAATTTCATATCCTGCTTTGTGAAGAACTTCCCATGGATGGGAAACTTCGCCTAAATAATATCCTGTATCTTCACCAGTACTTCCTTTTTTATCATGGCTGGTTACGACGAATAAGATTTTCTTTTTCATATTTTTTGATTTTTTGGTTTGTGCCTGCACGAACCCTATCGTGAAGATGGCCAGCATTAGAAACGCTAATTTTTTCATGATTAAATGATATTGGTGATATAAATCTGTGGTTTTTCCTGAAGCTTTTCATCCACCAATGCCCCGAAGGCTTGAATGTAAGGTTGTTGGTTGTGCTGATCCAGACCTTCTTTACTTTTCCAGATTTCGTAGAAAACAAATTCGTTTTTGTCTTCAATTCCCTGATGCAGGCTGTAAAGCTCACATGCTTCTTCTTTTCTTGTTTCTTTTACCATATTCTGAAGAACTTCCAATACTTCTGCCTGATGTTCTTCTTTGGCTTTTATAATGGCTGTAAGATGAATTTTCATATTAAATAAAATTTTCAATTGAGTTATAAATAGGTTTCCATTCCAGTTCTGCTCTGGCTTTGTCTGCGTTACATCTACTGTTGGATGCAAAACCGAAATAGCCTCCCGCAGGACCGAAGTTGTCAACAGCATCCTGTATACTTAAAGATTTGGCCGGTTCCAGATTATATTTTTTACTGATAACTTCTGCAATGTTTTTTAAAGATGAAGCACCATTTTCTGCATAATAGATAGAACCTCCTTTTGCTTTTTCCAAGGCCAGTACATACAGTTCTGCCAAATCTTCAATGTGCAAGTTGGACCAGATGTTTTCACCTTCTCCAAAATAAACACCGTGTCCTTTTTTCTGAGAAAAATTAACCAATGCCGGAATCTGGATACTGTCTTTTTTTATTCCCAGACCTTCTCCGTAAACCATGGTAGGAACAATAACGATACTTCTTATATCTTTTTTAACAGACTGAAGAACATAATTGTTGATAAGAACCCTTGATGCCATTTCCAGTCTTGGAGTCAGAGGAAAATCTTCAGTATACACAAAATCACTTCTTTTACCATTTTCTTTACCCCCGAAAATAGCAGATCCGGAAGTGAATATGAATGTCTTGTGACTTCCTTCCATTGCTTTGATAAAATTATCTACAGCATAAGCATCATCTGCGGAATCTGCATTATGAATTACTGCATCAGCACCAGCAACGGCTGTTTTTATTACATCTTCATTATGAATATTCCCTACAATGGTTTTGATTCCCAATGATTCAAGTTCCTGTACATGAGTTTCATTACGAACTAATCCTGTTACTTCATAATTTCTGTCAAGCAGTTTTTTTGCGATAGTTCCGCCTATATAGCCGGTAATACCTGTGATCAGTATTTTTTTCATGATACTAATTCTGGTTTTAATTCTTTTTCAAATACGCTTCTTACATGTTCTCTGTAAAGCTTCATATCACGCTCTACATTGGCATTTTTCTCCACATCATGGAAGTGGAAGCTTTCCATTTTCTCTAATGAGACAAAAGCATTCATTCTATGGAAACCAAATAACGGTCCATCATCCACACTTTTTTCACTGAAAAATTCTCCGGGAAGCGTGAAAGCTGTTGCAGGAGCGTTCCAGCTTGTGGTCAGCATATATTTTCTTCCGCCAAGCATTCCTCCTGTACCATAATTGATTTCAGGATTCTCAGCCTTTCTTCCGTCACTCATATAAATTCCTTTTGCATGACCTGCTGTGAAAACTTCATCAATATATTTTTTCAATCCGTTCGGAAGCTGGAACCACCAGATCGGAGTATGGTAAATAATGTAATCTGCCCAGACAAACTTTTGCACTTCTTCATGTTTATCATAATTTTCACTTACATTAGTGATCTTTACTTCTACATTGTCAAATTCTTTAAGAGCCGCCAATGTATTTTCTGCAATAGTCTGATTATATTTTCCTCCGGAATGTCCGAAATTCTGTCCTCCGTTGATGATTAGTACTTTTTTCATTTTTTATGATTGTTTAAATTTTACTCTGCAAAGTTAGGATGGATGTTTGTATAATAAAAATAATATAAATTATAGGGAAGTATTATTTAAATTATAGTTTTTAAAGTTCAAGGTTTTGGGTTTGAAGTTTAAAGTTGGGAGGAATGGTCAGTTCGTTTCGCTTGTGAGTTTTTAAGGTTACAGGATTCGGGTTGCGTGATTCGAGATCATGAACAATTGATACTATGTGGAAGTTTTCTAATCAGTAGTTAATCATTCACGATTGACTTTGCGCAGCAAAAATTCACGATTGACTAATTCCATTTTCATGGTTAAATATCATATTATATCCGAACTGAAATTCCCTACTGTCATGTAAATTTGTTTAACAAATTGAAGGACAATGATACAGGTAGCTGTTTTTAGTGATGTGCATGGAAATCTCCCTGCATTAGAAGTAGTGTTGAAGGATATAGAACAGAGAGGGATCAGGCAGAAGTTCTGCTTGGGAGATCTTGTGGACTTTGCACCCTGGGGAAACGAGGTGATTGAGAAGATCAGAAGTTTAAACATTCCTTGTCTGATGGGAAACCATGATGAAAGAATTGCTTTTGATATTCCTGTTGTTCCTTTGTCCAAGCATTCAGAAGAAGAGACGAATGCCAGATTTATAGCGATCGATCATTCTAAAAAACATATTACAGAAGAGAACAAGACGTTTTTATCAGAGTTGCCTTTTCATTTAAAATTGAACTATAAAGTAGGAAAGAAGCACTGGAACATTCAATTGGTTCATTCCAGTCTTGAAAGTAACGATACTTATCTCTATGAATCAGAAAATGATGAGGTTTTTGAGAATATACTAAAAGATTCCAGAGCTGATGTTGTGGTGATGGGGCATACTCATTTATCTTTTAAAAAAAAGTTTGAAAATAATGGATGGGCTGTCAATTGTGGATCTGTAGGTCGTTCTAAAGAAGAAAACAGGCTGGCTTCTTATGTCATATTCACTTTAGACGAAGAAAAAATTACTCCGGAAATTATTCAGTTACCATATCCGATTGATGAAACGGTCCGTCAGATAAAAGAAAGTGGGATTCCGGATTATTATGCATCATTTCTTAAGAATGAAAATGTATTAATATTATAATTATTTTGTAAATTTGCATCAGAATATTAATAATTAAATCATGGTCAATTTAGAATGGTATCGTACTTTTAAGGCGATATATAAAACCGGGACATTGACGGGTGCTGCTGATGCTTTATTCATATCACAGCCGGGAGTGAGTCTGCATTTAAGTTCTCTGGAAGCTTATGTAGGATACAAACTATTCGACAGGACCGGTAGAAAAATGATCCCTACAGAACGCGGGAAAGTATTATTTAATGCCGTTGCTGAACCTATTACCAAACTGGAAGATGTAGAAAAAAACTTTCAGAAATCTACAGAGAAACATACCCCTACCATCAGTGTCGGAATGTGTTTTGAAACTTTTCAGACGACGTTGGAGCAATATGTTTCTTCATTGCCTTTTAATCTGATTATCAGTTTTGGAGAATATCCGGAAATGCTGGATCAGCTGGATAAAGGAATTCTTGATCTTATCATCACTCCTAAAAAAGGGTCTTCGCCCAATATAGAACATGAAGCTTTCTCTTCAGAACAGATCATTCTGGTGGGTGGAAAAGATGTGGACACAGCGGCTTTCAATAAAGTTTTGAAAACAAAAGATGCAGAACAGATCGAGGAATGGCTGAAGAATGAAAAGTGGTACGGAACCACAGGAGATATGGAGCACCTTTTCCAGTTCTGGACCTTGAATTTTGGTCATAAACCTAATTTCCGTCCGAATTATATCGTTCCTAACCTGAATTCAATCATCCGTTGTCTGAAAGGTGGAACAGGATTAGCGGTTGTACCTGATTTTCTATGCAAAAAGGATATTGAAAGCGGTGAAGTGAAACTGATCTGGGAAGGAAAGAAGAAACTGGAAAACACGCTGTATTTCGGATGTCGTAAGAAAACCAATTATCAGACTGAAATAGAGCATATTAAAGGCTTATTCCGTCAGGTGATGGGTTAATACAACCATATCGCGCATTTGTAAACCGTTTTCATATATCGGATCCGGATAATTTTCAATAAAAAAATCTTTCAGGACTCCACTTTTAATGAAACCGTTTTTCTCATAAAATCTGATCTGTTGGAATCCGGTATCCGATGTTCCAACGGTCAGAATTTTATAATGATTTTCTTTGGCAATTTCTTTAGCTTTATTCATCAGAATACTTCCGATTCCTTTGCTTCTGTAACTTTCAATGACTGCAATATTTTTAATTTCCAGTTCTGTATCACTAATTTTGCATAGTGCCATCACCGCAATATTTTCAGTGCCGTCATGTAAAAGATAGAGATCAGCATTGAAAATATACCGATCAATAGCTTCTTTGGTTTCATCAGCCAATAGCAACAAATGATAAGGAATTTCCGAATCCGGATTTAATAAACCGAATGTAAAATTTTCCATTTACAGACTCATATGAATAAGTGGATAATTCTTTCCTGAACCGTCTTTTTCTGATCTTCCAATCTTTCTGAACCCCATTTTTTCATAAAATCCAACCGCTTGTGGATTCTGTTCATTCACATCCACTTTGGTAAGTCCGGTCTTTTCTTTCATAAATTGATAAAGGGTTTTTCCATATCCCTTCCCACGGGCATCATCATGAATGAAGAGCATTTCCAGATTGCCTTCTGCTACGGAGGAAAAACCTTTAGCTTGATTGTCCTCACTAATTAAATAAACTTCCAGATTAGGAAGATAATCTCTTGGAATAGCTTCTTTAAAATAATTGAAATCCTCTTCAGCCAGGAAATCGTGGGTTGCCTTTACTGCTGACTCCCAGATTTCCATAATTCTCAAATAATCCTCTGCTGTAGCCAATCTGATATTTTGTGACATGATTTTTAAATTTTAAGCAAAAATAGAGAAAATAGCGATGGATGCCAGAGGGAGAAGTAAATTTACAACTAGCAACTAGCAACTAGCAACTAGCAACTCAAAGCTGCAATTACATAACAATTTTTTAAATGAAACAGTAAAATTGGTAGGCAGAATTTTCAATTTTTTGTCGCAAATTTGCTTATCACTTTATATTAATAACTAAAATAAAGACTTATGCAAAAGAAAACCTATACAGGTCAACCTGTGGTAACTTTAAATAACGGAGTGGATATTCCAGCTTTAGGCTTTGGAGTATGGCAGATGGAAGATTTGAAAGAATGTGAGAATGCAGTAATCAAAGCTATTCAAACAGGATACAGAATGATTGATACTGCTGCTATTTATCAGAATGAAACAGCAGTAGGAGCTGGGGTGAAAAATAGCGGAGTAGACAGAGAAGCATTGTTTATCACATCGAAAGTATGGGTTCAGGATCATGGGTATGAAAAAGCTAAGAGTGCTTTTCAGAGAACATTAGACAGATTGCAGATGGATTATCTGGATATGTATTTGATCCACTGGCCTTACGGAGATTTTTTTGGAACCTGGAAGGCTTTGGAAGAATTATACAAGGAAGGAAAGATCAAAGCTATAGGCGTATGTAATTTTACTGTTGAGAAACTGGAAGAATTAAAAGCTAATTCAACAGTGCTGCCGGTGATTAATCAGATTGAGCTGCATCCGGTATTCCAGCAAAAAGAATTGCAGGTATACGACAGAGAAAATAATATCATAACACAGCCATGGAGTCCGCTTGGAAACGGTAATGCTAGTCTTTTAAGCAATCCAGATCTGCAGGCAATTGCTGAAAAATATGGTAAAACCGTAGCTCAGGTAATTCTGAGATGGCATCTTCAGGAAGGATTTGTAGTGATTCCAAAATCTGTAACACCGTCAAGAATTGAAGAAAACTTTAATGTATTTGATTTTGAACTGACAGAAGATGAAATGAATGTTGTCCGTTCTTTAGATACAGGGAAAAGATTATTCTTTGATCCTAAAGATCCTGAATGGGAACAGAAAATGCTAAATTCCGTAGCGGATATTTAATTGTAAAATTAAAAATAAATGACTCCCGCAGCTTTCACGAATGTACAGATCAGGAATCTGAGTTATTGTGAAATCTGCGGGATTTTAAATTAATAATAATCCATGACAGCACAGGAATTCATAGAAACACTTTCATTATTTAAAAACGAAAAAGAACTCAATAAAGCTGAGAAATTTTTCAAAGGAAATGATGGGGTTACAAAGAGCTTCGGAGTGAAATTCGGAGATGTCTTTGCAACGGCTAAAGAATTTTCGATGATGCCTCTTGAGGAGATCAACAAACTTCTTGACAGTGATTTTTATGAAGTGAGAATGGGAGCTGTGAGTATCATGGATTTCCAGGCCAGAAGTAAAAAAACGACTGAAGATCAGAAGAAAGACCTCTTTGATCTGTATCTGAACCGTCATGACCGTTTGAATAACTGGGACTTTGTGGACAGGGCGGCCTGCCATATTATCGGAGAATATCTTATTGACAAACCAAGAGATATTTTGTATAAGCTTGCTCATTCTGAAAGTCCATGGGAAAGAAGGACAGCTATTGTAAGTACTCATGCATTTATCAGAAAAAATGATGCAGAAGATACTTTTGCCATTGCAGAAATCCTTGTTCATGACCCGAATGAACTGGTGAATAAAGCCGTAGGGAGCTGGATAAGAGAAGCCGGAAAAAAAGACAAAAAGAAATTACATCATTTTCTCACCACTTACGTGAAAACAATGCCTGCTGTTACATTTTCTTATGCAACTGAAAAGCTTGATCCGGCATCAAAATTACATTATAAAGAACTCAGAAAATCAAAATAAATCTTGCTTTGTTCAATGGGCAATAAATGTTTATCAACAACCTTAAACTCTAAACCTTAAACTCTAAACCTTGAACTTTAAACTCTATTCTGAGCAATATCATATCATTGAATAAGAAGTATTGTCTCATTCTTCGTAAATTTTAATAAAAATAATTCTTATGTTTTGGCCCGATACAATCAGTAAAAAGTTAGGGATACAATATCCTGTGATTCAGGCTCCGATGTTTGGAGTAAGTACGGTACAGATGGTGGCTGCTGCTGCAAAAGCAGATTGTCTGGGATCACTGGCACTGGCTGATCTTTCTGCGGATCAGTCTGTTGAATTGATCAGGGAAACGAAAAAACTGACAAATAAACCTTTTGCAGCAAATATATTCGTCCATCACATTCCTGAAGTAACGGATGATTTAAAAGAAAAGTATATTAAAACCAAACAGTTTATTGAGAAGCTAGCCAGAAAAAATAATATTGAAGTAGAGCTTCCGGAACTTGAGACAATCAGTATAAAGACTTATCATGAGCAGGTGGATGTCATCATTGAAGAGAACTGTAAAATTTTAAGCTTTACATTCGGAAATCTGGATGATCAGAGTATTCGGAAATTAAAAGGAAACGGAGTTACTCTTATCGGAACCTGTACGTCTGTGAATGAAGCTTTGGAGCTTGAAAAATTGGGTATTGATATCATTTGTGTTCAGGGAATAGAGGCGGGAGGCCACAGAGGAAGTTTTGACGCGGAGAATATTCCGCAGATCGGAGGGTTGTCTTTGCTGTCACAGGTGTATGACCATGTGAATGTTCCTTTAATTTATGCAGGGGGGATTTATGGTGGCAAAACATTAAAAGCTGTTAAAGACTTAGGTGCTCAGGGCTTCCAGGTTGGAAATCTTTTATTGGCTTCTCGGGAAAGTGCTTTACAGCCTTTTGAAAAGCAAAGACTGAAAAAAGTAAGAGAAGAAGAAATTGTTTTAACGAAGAGCTTTTCAGGAAGGTATGCCAGAGGAATAAAAAATCAATTTATAGAAACGGTTGAAAACTCAGAATATATTTTACCTTATCCTTATCAAAATAAACTGACCAATGTCTTACGTAAGGCAGCAAAATCCTTGCAAAATCCTGAATTTGTATCCATCTGGCTGGGGCAGTCTATTCATCAGTACAGTGAACTTTCCACAGAAGAAATTTTGAAAAATCTGATCAAAGAATGTGAAAGATAGATCTGTATGTTTTAATTTGATGATAATTTTATATTTTCGTATCTCAATAGCATTGAGCTGACCCCAATATAAAACTAAAACCAATAAAAGCATCCATGAAATATTCAGAAGGAATTCAGAGATCACTTCCGTTCGGATATCTTTTTCTCGTTGTAATGGGAATATTAAAAGAGAGTGTCTTCTACTATCAGATAGGTATTAATATCCTGAAATATTCAACGATAATGGATATTTTGATAAGCCCGATTGCTACCTTAACCGCTCATCCTGTAATACTCATTGCCCTCATTGGGATTGTTGTATTTTCATTTGTTTTTCCCTCTTTTTTATCAAAACAGGCCAGTAAAAATAAACGTTGGGCATTCCAGATGGCATCTCTCAAAGGACATGAAAATATGAGCAAAGAGGCTATTGAGAATCATTTTACCAATATGTTTGTGAGATTTCTGGCTATGATGTTACTGTCTTTCTTTGTAGGAATAGGCTTGGGAGAAGGATTTGGGCTTACCAGAAAGATAAGGGAGAACAAACTTAAATATGACTATAGATTAAACTATGGTGATGATAAGTTTGAACAGGTTCATCTGATAGGATCCAACAGCATGTATTATATTTATCAGGCAAAAGGAAACAAAACGATAAAAATTTCACCGGTAGGATCTATAAAAAGTATTGAGTTGACCAACAACAAAAGATTGAATAATTAGAAATAATGCCTAATAAAAAAGCTTCAGAATATCATCTGAAGCTTTTTGTTTATTTTGTTAAATCAAGACCGCCGAAATTTCCGGAACTCATCATGAGATAAACACCATCCGTTTTATCTAATGTATTCCAATAGGCATGAAGATCTTCAGCATTCGTGAAAACCTTTAAATTCTCATTCTTGAATTTTTCTTTGATAAATTCTGGTGATATAGGCTCCATTCTTTTGATCTTCAAAGCATCTTCAGAATAGAAAACGATAGCTTCATTCAATCCGTCCATGGCATGATCATATTGCTCAAGGAAGGCCGGATTTAAACTGGAATACGTGTGCAGCTCCAGAAATCCGTATTTCTTATCATTTTTAAACTGTTCTGTGAATGCTTTTACAGCTGCCTTCACCTTGCTTGGTGCATGGGCAAAATCTTTATAAAGCGTTCCTTTATCTTCTCTTTCTACTTTTTCAAGACGTTTGGATGCCCCTTTAAAGCTCATAATAGCCTCATAGAAGTCTTCATCCATAATACCAAGCTGTCGGCAGATATGTCTTGCACCTTCCATATTCAACAGGTTGTGAGCTCCAAAAACAGAAAGAGGAACATCTCCCATTTCAGTTTTTAAATACACTTTACCATTATTGATTTCATATTCAGGAGTGTTGTAAGGGATTTTTCTGAAATAATTTTCAGCATTTTCCACTACTTTTACTACTTCCGGATCTTCTTCGTTATAAACCAGAACTCCTCCCGCTGTAATGCTTGCTACAAACTTTCTGAACTGATCTATATAATCATCAAATGTTTTGAAAACATTGATATGATCCCAGGCAATACCACTCATCAAAGCAATATTCGGCTGATACAGTAAAAATTTAGAACGAAGATCAATAGGAGAAGAAAGGTATTCATCACCTTCCAGAATCATGAAGTCATTATCCTGAGTCAGTTTTACCATACAGTCGAAACCTTCAAGCTGAGCTCCAACCATGAAATCCACATCTTTCTGATGAAAATTCAGAACGTGAAGGATCATTGAAGTGATGGTTGTTTTACCATGTGATCCGGCAATAACAACTCTCGTTTTATTTTTGGACTGTTCGTACAGGAATTCAGGATAAGAATATATTTTCAGACCCAGTTCTTTTGCTCTTGCCAGCTCAGGATTGTCCTGATGGGCATGCATCCCAAGAATAACAGCATCAATATCCGGAGTGATCTTTTCCGGGAACCAGCCCATTTCCTGAGGCATAATTCCTTTCTTTTCCAACCGGGATTTTGAAGGCTCAAAAATAGCGTCATCAGAACCTGTCACCTGATATCCTTTGTCTTTTAATGCAATCGCAAGATTATGCATGGCGCTTCCGCCAATGGCAATGAAGTGGGTTTTCAATTGTATTTACTGTTTTTTAACATTAGTATTAATGATCTGCTGGAAAGCCTCAAGAATGTTGTTCCAGTTGGTCCGGTAATTCGGAATAATGAGACTGGCATCTGATTTACTTCCTTCATTTGGACCTTTCTTGACGTTGATGGAAGTTGAAATATTGTCGTACAATTTTTTACGGTCTTCCTGTATTCTTCTGAAATTGTTCTGAGAAAGAACCTGATCCAGTTTTTTTAAATCTTCATCAGAAATTTTAAAATCCTGTTTATATTTTTTACCCTGCCCTTCAAAAGAGTAGTGTACATTATTCCCTTTTATAAGCATATTTTCATATACAGGAGCATAGCCTCCACTTTTCGAATAGCTGATATCAAAATCCGAATATACTTTCTGGCTGTTGCATGAAACTAATACTATGATTGCGAATAAGATTCCAAGTATTTTGTTCATAATTTTTGTCATTACTTTAATTATTTGAGTCCTTTTGTTCTAATTTTTTAGCTTTAAGTTCTTCATCATAACTGTGTAATAGGTTGAAATCTTCTGTCTGCTCAATGGCAGTCATGATTTTCAATAAAATTTCCGGTGCTTTTTCATTATCATAATCAATATCCAAAGGAGCTTTAAATTCCATCGTAGGTTTTACACCGGTTACCTTTACGCGGAGTCCTTTTTTATCAAAAGCTCTTCTGAATCCGTTTATTTTGATTGGAATTACAATAGGACGCTGATTCTTTACCAACTTGGCCGTTCCTCTTCGTCCCTGTGCAAAAGCAGAAGTAGTTCCTTGAGGGAAAGTCGCTACCCAGCCATTGTCCAATGCTTTCATAATATTGTCTACCTCGCTCATATCAACCATTCTGTTGACATTTTTCCCTTCGGCTCTCCATGTTCTTTTTACCGTTACAGCACCCGCAATTTTGAATATTTTGGGAAGAATACCTTTATTCATGGTTTCCTCTGCTGCTACATAGTAAAAATCGATCTTTGGGTTCAATAGGTAGATCGGGTTTTTTATCGTGTTCAGATATCCGTTATTTACAGCACAGAACGCATGATACATGGCTGCCACATCTGCAAAATAGGTCTGATGGTTGGATACAAAAAGTACGTTAGAATCCGGAAGATCCACAAGGTGTTCTGTTCCGGTTATTTTTAACTTATTAAAGCCGTTGAATCTTCTGTATGATACAACTCCTAAAATAAAAATAATAAACCTTTTCAAAAAATAAGGTGTTCCGAATGCATCGGTGAAAATATTTTTCTTCGCCATCTCTCAATTAAACACGGTAGTACAAAGTTACATTTTTTTCAGCAACTGGCTGAATTCACTTAATATCATCGCTGTAGCACCCCAGATAATGTATCCGTTGAAATTGATAACAGGAACCTCATGTCCGCTTGCATTAGGCAGTGCCATAATTTCGGGGGTGTCTGACAGGTTCAGAAAGGAAGTGATGGGAAATTCTATGGTTTCCACCGCTTCCGTCTGCTGAAGAACGAAGGCGGGATTCTTTTTAGTATAAGAAATATAGGGATATACATAAAAATTGCTCGGTGGAATATAAATAGGAGACATTTCTCTGATAATTCTTACATAATGTTTGTCTATTCCGATTTCTTCGGATGTTTCCCGAACTGCGGTTTCCGCAAAATCTCTGTCCATCTCCTCACGCTTTCCTCCAGGCAGTGAAATCTGCCCGCTATGTCTGTCGTGCTCATTAATGGTTCTTTGGATCAATGGAAAATACCACTCGTTGTCTTTCAGATATAAAACGATATTGACTGCCGCAAATTTGGGATTCTTTGCCAATACTTCATCATAAGTAAAAACGGGGCGGTAGGGAGGGGAGAAAACCCCATGTGCATGTTCACCGGGAAGTTCTACACTTTTTATTTTTCGTAATAAATCTTTTCCAAAATTTTCCATAGCTCAAATTTAACAATATATCTTGAAGAAATAAGGGCCTTAACATTAATTAACCATGTGAGATCAGGATGAAAAGATCAGTAGCTTTGGATTTTCCTTGACAAATGAAAGATGGATAATTGGTGATCTCAATATTTTAAAACCCAGCGTTGTGAAGTTTTACTGCCCATGATGAATTTAAAAAAATGAGTGAAAATAACGGCAGGAGATTATTCAATATTCACCACTGAATGAGCTACTTATGATTCTTTAAATGACTCCCGTATTTTTCCGTAACTGAAAACAATGACTTCCATACAACGGCAAATGGTGACCCTTACAACTATAAACAGTGACTTTTGAAATTTACACTTTGATGGTGGTTTTTCATTTTGACTCAGAGGCTACCTTTGCCTTACTATTAACCAATTAATTTTTACTAAGATGAAAAATTTACTTACAGGTGTATTTACACTATTCGCCATGAGTTTCGGATTTGCACAATTTAATATTGATGTAACTACCCAAACAGGAAACTTAAATGTTGCTACTGTGGATCAGACTGGTCTTTTGAATATCAACTCTTTGACACAGACAGGGAATCGTAATACTGCAGACATTGATCAGGTAGGTATTTTGAATGTTAATACTGCACAAAGTATCGGAAACAGAAACTCTATAGATGTAGATCAGGTGGGTATCGGAAACTCAAACGAAGTCATGCAGATGGGAAACAGAAACTCTGCTTCAACATGGCAGCTTGGAGTTCTTAACTCTACAGAACAAACTCAGATCGGAAGAAGAAATGATGCTTCTTCGGTACAGGTAGGATTAGGGAACTTTGTTCTTCAATATCAGGACGGAAGAAGAAATGATGCTTCAGCTATTCAGCTAGGTAGTGGTAATGACGCTTATCAAATTCAGCTGGGAAGAAGAAATGATGCCAGCGGACTTCAGGTAGGAGCTAACAATGTCCTTGTTCAGTATCAGGATGGTGATGATAACAGTGCTACTCATGTTCAGGCCGGATCAAATAATATTGCCGCTTCAGTTCAGGTAGGAGATGATAATACCTCTGCCGGATTACAGATAGGTAATGCCAACCAGCTTTATCAGTTCCAGATAGGAGATTCCAACACAGCTATTGACCTTCAGATGGGTAATGGTAACTTTACCTGGGTAGCTCAAAGCGGTACTGGCCATGTTCACTTAGGAGCTCAGGTAGGTAACGGAAACTCTATGATTGTGAATCAATCCAATTAAGCCCTATAACACATACTGTAAATCTTAGAAATTGTAAAGGAGAAACTACAGGGTTTCTCCTTTTTTACCTCCAATTTTCTCCGGTTTGCATCAGTACTTTAATACATAGAGGCCATGTTTACTTTAAGATGGAGTGTTTTTGCTCTTTTCATCGTATTGCCATTACAGGCACAGGAAATAGACTGGGATAAGATCAACAGCAATACAATCTTTAATCTTATAGCCAGGCAGCAGATTGATCAGACTTCATTCGGTTCCAATATCATTCAGATGGGCGATTATAACAACGCCGAGCTTTCTCTTAATGCCAGAACTAATATTGCTATAAAACAATTGGGAGACTTTAATACGCTTTATTTTATGAATTCATTTACAGATAAAGAAACTAAAGCTGCCATTACCGCACAAGGAAACAATAATATTATTGATGTTACGGGAAGCAACAGTATTTCGGATGGAATTCAGATCAATGTAAAGGGAGACAATAAAACAGTTTTCATGAGAAACTATTAAAATACAAATGATGAAAATTTTATATTCCCTTAGCCTGAGCACATTTTTTAGCTTCCTGTCTGTATGGACGTATGGGCAGGAAGATAAAAAAGTAAATGCAAGAATAGAGAGCAGCCTTCTTGAAAATCAGATTATTCTTAAAGCAATTGTAATGAACAATACCACCGTTTATAAGGAGCTGAATTATCTTTTGGTTTCTATTAAAAAAGGAAACGGCGGGAATCTTTCAAACAATCAGCAGAGTGGTAAATTTTCTGTTAATCCCAATGAAGTCAAAATACTATCAGAGATCAGTGTCAATCTTGAATCAAAAGATGCCTTGAAGGCCTTTCTTTATATCAGGGATGAAGAAACACAAAAACTGGTCGCCAAAGACAGTCTGGAGCTCAATAGCGATCTTTTTAAAAAGAAAACAGCAAAAGTAGAGGAAGATGCGGCTTATGAACTGAGAGGACTTACCATTGATGAAACCAAAACCAAGGTTGGAAAAGATTTTTATGATCTGTTTTATATGCAATACAGTCAGCTTCCTGATAAAAGCAGCAGTGCCGTTACCATTACAGAACTTCCACTTCGTGGAACAAGCGGCCAGATCAATATTCAGATTGAGGATAAAATTATTTACAGTTTTATGACCAATCCTGCAGAAGATTATTTAAAAGAACAGCTGGTTTACAGCTTAAAATATATCAAAGAATTTAATGCTAAGAAAAACCTTATTAAAAATGAATTTATCTACTAAAAATGTCCGCCATGAAAACCTTTATCATTATTTTGACCTTTATTGCGGGTATTTTCTACGGAAAATCTCAGCAGCTTGTCTACAAACCGGTCAATCCGGCTTTTGGGGGTGACACGTTTAATTACCAGTGGCTTTTAAGCTCTGCCAATGCACAAAACCAATTTGACGAAAAAAATGATTTCAGCGATCTGCTGGATCGTGTAAACTCTCTTGACAGCTTTACCCAGAGTCTCAACAGACAGATTCTCAGTGAGCTTTCAAGAAAACTGTTTGATGAACAGTTTGGTGATGGAAACATAAAGCCGGGAAATTATCTTTTCGGATCGCTTTACTTACAGATTACCAATACTAATCAGGGACTTTTAATCAATATTTTGGATACCAGCAATGGCGATCAGTCCGAGATCGTAATTCCGAAATAGGAAATAACTAAAAATAAACTTACCATGACAACCTACACTTACACCAGAATCTTTTTCTGTAGTTTCCTGCTATGCATTCTGCAGGCTTGTAGTTCAATATTTGGTTTACCTTCGGATCCCGAAAAACCAACAATGGGTGAGGTTACTTCCTCTACCGCAGAATTGAAAAACCTTCCCCTTCCCAAAGAAAAAATTGTAATAGGGGTCTACAAATTCCGGGACCAGACCGGCCAGTATAAACCTTCCGAAAACGGAAACAACTGGAGTACGGCAGTCCCTCAGGGAACCACCACCATTCTTATCAAAGCACTGGAAGACAGTCATTGGTTTATCCCTATCGAAAGGGAAAACATTGCGAATCTTCTCAATGAAAGACAAATCATCCGTTCCACAAGACAGGAATACATAAAGGATGCAGATAAAAACAGCCAGGCACTTCCTCCTCTTTTATATGCCGGAATTCTTCTTGAAGGCGGCGTAATCTCCTACGACAGCAATATCCTTACCGGAGGACTTGGAGCAAGATATTTCGGAATCGGTGCTTCCACACAATACCGCCAGGATAGAATTACTATTTACCTTCGTGCTGTCTCTACCCTTAACGGAGAAATTCTTAAAACAGTTTATACTTCTAAAACTATTCTTTCAACCAGCGTAAACGGAAGCTTTTTCAGATATATTGATACAGAAAGACTTCTGGAAGCTGAGGTAGGACTTACCCAAAATGAACCCGTTCAGCTTGCTGTAACCGAGGCTATTGAAAAAGCTGTAAAATCTCTTATCGTAGAAGGTATAAGAGACAAAATATGGGGGAAAGCAGTGGATCCCAATGGAGGATATCAGGCTTTAATCAATGAATATAACAGAGAGCAGGAGCAAAATGACGGAAGAGCGTTGGGCGGAAAATATCCGGAAAGCTACAGACAGAAAGTTTCCATATTCGCCAATATTGAAGGGCAGAAAGTGAAAGATGATTATATGGGCCCTAAAATGAATGTTGGCGGTAAAATAGGGTTTAAATATTTCCTTACTCCCTACCTGAATATGGAATTGAACGGCAGTTATTTTACTCTTGAAAATTCAAATATTGTGAAGAGAAACTATTTCGGTCCCGAAGTGAATCTGGAATATATACTTTTCCCTAAATATAGATTCAGCCCATACATATACGGTGGGGCAGGAGCGATGTATTCAAAATATAAACCTCAATATAAAGCACAATTTGGGGGAGGGTTGGAATATATGATCAGCCGGAATGTTTCACTGAGGGCTTCAGCTCAATATGACCTGGGTTTCAAAGATGACTGGGAAGGCCTTGTAAATGGAAAAAGGAAAGATCAGGCTTTACGCTTTGGTATAGGAATCAACTTTTACTTCGGAAACAAATAAAAACACGAATTATGAAAACTTTAATTAAAATACTCAGCATATTCATCTTGGCTTTTTGTCTGTTTTCATGCAGTGAAGACCTTGTAGAACAGGCTCAAACAGGAACATTAAAAGGAAAAGTCGTAAAAAGAGGCAGTAATGTACCGCTTTCCAATGTGAAGATCTTTACCAATCCTACAACACAGACGGTTTTCAGTGGTACAGACGGTTCTTTTGAAATAGCAGGCATGCCGGTAGGCAATTATTCCGTAAAAGCAGAGCTTTCAGGATATATTACCAGCTTTCAGTCTGTCAATATACAGAATCAAAATCAAGTGGTAACAGCAGTTTTTGAGATGGATGATGACACCTCATTGAATTCTCCTCCCGCTACACCACAGTTGCTAAGTCCGATAGATAACGCAATAAATCAACCTTTGAGCGTCGAATTAACCTGGAGCGCAACAGATCCGGATACAGCGGATGTTTTAAAATACAGTTTGGCAATTAAAAATAATCTTGACACTAATGTGATTCAGGTTAATGATTTGACAGCTAATCATTATACGCTTTCAAATCTGAAGTTTGGTGTAAGTTACTTCTGGCAGGTGTCTGTTTCGGACGGCATTCACCAGCCAGTTTTAAGTTCTATCAGTAAATTTACCACCAATACGGTGCCGGCCAACAGGTATCACTATACTCAAAAACAGAATGGAAACTTTGTTATCATCTCCAGTGATGATCAGGGGAATAATTTCCAGTTTACCAATTCTTCTTATAACAGCTGGCGACCACGTAAAAACAATAATGCAGGCCTTATTGCATTCCTTCGTACGGAAGGCGGAAGTACTCATATTTATACAGCCAATCCAGACGGTTCCAATCCTTTTAAAGTAACAACGGTTGCTGTAGCAGGGTTTAATAATTATGAAATGGATTTTGCCTGGAGTACAAATGGTAAGGAGCTTATTTATTCTAACTTCAATAAACTATACAGGATCAATAAAGATGGCAGCGGTCTGAGTCTTGTATATACTACTCCGGACGGAAGCATGATATCCGAATGCGACTGGAGTTATGACGGAAGTAAAATAGCTTTGAAAACCAACGATTATAACGGTTATAACACGAAGGTGTATGTTATAGACATGACGGGAAGTATCCTTAAAACTATATTATCCGGTTCTCCGGGAGCCAGCGGTGGGCTGAATTTCTCCGTAGACGGACAGCTTCTTCTCTTTACCCGTGATGTCTCAGGATATCTTGATGGCAGCGGAAATTACAGACAGCTGGATTCACATATTTTTATCTACAATCTGGTCACAGATGCTATAAGTGATATTTCCGCCGAAAGCGAAAAAGTGATGGGAACCAATGATCTTGACCCAAGGTTCTCACCGAATAATGCACAGATCATTTTTATGAATACTTCCAATGATAATATTTCGCAGAGAAATGTAATGGTCATTGATCTTAACAGTAGTTTGACAGATCTTACCCGAACAGCACTTTTCAGCAACGGGGAGATGCCGGATTATGAGTAAGGTTCAAGGTTTTAAAGTTAAAGTTCCAAGTGGTGAGCCGGAGATTAGAAATCTGGGTTGTTTACAGATAAACAATAAGGTCAAAGTTATAAGCTTTTTCATAGCTCAGTTTCTGATCTCTATGTCTCACTTCTCATCTTACAATGAAAAGGATTAATAATAAGTTGCGCCTGATTTTAGTAAGAGGAATGAATTCAGGCATAAAAAAATTCCAGACTGTAAAGTTTGGAATTTTTTGAGTTTTTCATTGGAGAATTTCAGTCGATAATATGGTTCTCAATAGCATATTTTACAATTCCGACTGAGTTTTTCGCATTGAGTTTCAAAAGAATTCTTTTTCGGTGTGTTTCTACCGTATTGATACTGATAAAAAGTTTTTCAGAGATATCTTTACTGCTGCAACCATCGCAGATCAGTTTAAGAATTTCCATTTCACGGCGGGTGAGTGGTTCTTTAATGTGTGGGCTTTGCTTTCCCTGTTCGCTGCTGATAAAATTCATCATTTTTTCCTTTGCATGATCACAGATATAGATTTCATTAAGGAGTAAAACATTAATGGATTTCAGGAACTCATCATAGGTGCAGTTTTTGTCCAGATAACCTTTGATACCTTTGTTGAAGAGCTTCCGCATATCTATCACGTCATAAGAGCTTCCTATGACAATGATTTTGGTGTTTTTATGTTGAGAAATAATGCTTTCTACCAATTTACAGATTTCTGTAAGCATGAGCATATTGGAACTCATGACAAGCATTTCCGATGGTTCTTCTTTTAAATGTTTGGAGAGGGTTTCTAAAGAATTACAAACGTCTATTGTGCTGAAAATTTTGCTTTGTGTAAGCAGTCTTGATAATCCCTCTGTATACAGCATGGGTTCATCAAAAATGGTCAATCTTGGTTTCATCATGGTCTGTTTTAGTTATATAAAAATAGTAAAAAAACTTTATATTTTGAATAAAATTGACAAATATTTTAAAATTATTGTGTTTTTATTGATGGTAAAACATTATTTTTATTGATTTTTTATTAAATAATTCTCTTCCGGTGGAGTTTTTTAGAGTTATTACTGTTAAAATGTAATGTTCATCATTGTTTTCTGAATTTAATTCCAGGTGTGGTACTATTTAACTAACGTGGTAGGGATATGCTTCACCGGAAAATTGACCGAGTTGGCAATAAAGCAAAATTCGTTGGCTTTATGATGAAGCTGTTCTGCTTTTTCAATCATTGATTCTTCCGCAACTGTTACCTTGGGATGCAGGGTTGCTTCCGTAAAATGGCCGCTTCCGCTGGCTGTTTCTTCCATTATACCAGTGGCTTCATCAGTATATTCTGTTACAATAATACCGGCTTCAGAACAAAAATGCAGATACCAGAGCATATGACAGGAGGAAAGAGAAGATAAAAGCATTTCTTCCGGATTGTATTTTGTTCTGTCACCACGAAATGCCGGATCAGATGAACCCTCTATAACAACTTTATTTTCTGCTGAAATTGTGTGGCTTCTTTCGTAATCTCTATATCCGCTTGTTCCGGTTCCCAGGTTTCCTGTCCATTGGATGGTCATTTTGTAATGGTGTTTTTTCATGTTTTAAAGATAAATAATTAATGATGAATGATGAATGATGAATGATGAATGATGAATGATGAATGATATTGTTGTTAAAATTCAATAGGGGTGGGCTTTAGCCCGCCTTTAAAAAATGCAAAATTCATTGGCTTTAGCCAAAACTTAAATTGTACATCATATTCTATGCTTATCAATGCAAAATAAAAAAACCTTCAGTTGTACTGAAGGTTCTAAATTTTTTAATTAGAGAATTCTATTAATTCTTCTTTTTTGGCATTGTAGATTTTGTATTCTAAATATTTAAAAGAATCTCTTGGAACGATGGTTACCCATTTTTTGTATTTGATAAACCATTTCATCTGGATGCTTTTAATGCCTTTGGTAAGGTAGGCTTCCACAAATGGGTGTACATGCAGGTAGATTTTTCCTTTTTCTTTCTGCAGGATGTTTCTTAAGGTTTCACCCATTCTTTCCACGATAACAATAGGAGCTACAATTTCTCCGTCTTTGTTCGGGTTTTCTTCTTTGGTGTCGATCTGTTTTTCCGGACGGTTTCTTTGTCTGGTAATCTGGATCAGTCCAAATTTACTTGGAGGAAGTATTTTGTGACGAGCTTTGTCGCGCTTCATTTCCTCTTTGAGATGCTCGTAAAGATCTCTTCTGTGATCAGAATTCGGCATGTCTATGAAATCGATTACGATGATACCTCCCATATCGCGGAGGCGAAGCTGTCTTGCGATCTCAGTAGCAGCCATTTTGTTCACTTTCAGTGCATGTTCTTTATTGACAGCAGTTCCGGTGGTAATATTGTTACCGGAGTTGACATCAACGACGTGAAGTGCTTCTGTGTGTTCAATAACAAGATAAGCGCCTTTGGAACTTGGAATGTTAACGTGTTTTCCGAAGCTCTGTTTAAGCTGTTTTTCAACATTGTAATATTCCAGAAGAGGAATATGGGAATCATAAAACTGGACAATATTTTTCTTTTCAGGAGCAATTACTTCCACGTAATTTGTCATTTCGTTTACCATTTGCTCATCATCGCAGATGATATTGACGAAATCCTGATTAAAATTGTCTCTTAAAATAGCTGAAGCTTTATCTTCTTCGCTTAAAACTTTAGACGGAATTTTATTTCTCTGGATATTTTTAAAAGTGCTTTCCCATTTCTGAACCAGCTGGTTCATGTCATTATGAAGGTCTGCGACTTTTTTTCCTTCGGCTACTGTTCTGATGATAACTCCGAAACCTTCAGGCTTGATGCTGTCGATTAAGGTTCTCAGTCTTTCCTTTTCTTCGAAGCTTCGGATCTTTTTAGAAATAGAAACTTTATTGTCGAAAGGGATCAGAACCAGAAAACGTCCTGTCAGAGAGATTTGAGTAGAAATTCTTGGGCCTTTTGTAGAAATGGGCTCCTTGGTGATTTGCAGCAGAACTATATCGTCTTTGGCGATCACTTTATCTACCGTTCCATTTTTGTCTATTTCGGGTTGTATCTCGAAATTCTTTAAGCTTGAAGTGCTTTGTTTTTTAGAAATAGTATCTTTTAAAAACTTTCTATATGTAAGATACTGTGGTCCCAGATCCTGGTAATGCAGAAATGCATCCTTGTCATATCCGATATTAACGAATGCTGCATTCAGATTGGGTGCCAGTTTTTTTACTTTTCCTATAAACAGATCTCCAACTATAAAATCGCTTTTGTCCTCTTGCTCATGAAGTTCACATAGTCTTCCGTCTTCCAGTAATGCAATCTTTGTAAGATCATCTTCATGCGAAACTATTAGTTCTTTCTTCATTTTTTAATAAGATAAAATTGTTAAGATTATAGGAAGTGGATGTTTTTTCTGATTAATTCATCTATTAAATATAAGGATTTTGGATGAAAACCATTATATGTTTATTAAAATAATATTTGAAACCATCCGTTTTCCGCGGAATCTTATAGTTGCAAACAAAAATATAGTTAGTGAACTTTAAGAATTTAAATCCACCAACTATATTATTATATTGTAAATCTCGAGAAGAGGAGATTATTTTTTCTTATGTCTGTTTGCTCTTCTTCTTTTCTTTCTTTTGTGAGTCGCAACCTTGTGTCTTTTTCTTTTCTTTCCGCTTGGCATAATTTTAATTTTTTAGTAACTAGTTAATATTCAGTTAATGTTCTTATTTTACTGCAACTTTAGTTTTTACTTTCTCAACAAAAGATTTTGAAGGTTTGAAAGCAGGAATGTTATGAGCAGGAATCTCAATTGCAGTGTTTTTAGAAATATTTCTTCCTGTTTTAGCAGCTCTTGTTTTAATGATAAAAGATCCAAAACCTCTTAGATAAACGTTATCCCCATTATACATAGAAGTTCTGATCTCCTGCATAAAAGCTTCTACAACTTTCTGTGTTTCATTCTTTTCTGTTCCCAACTTATTTGAGATGGTGTTTACCAATTCTGCCTTTGTCATTTCCTTATTTTAATTTTAAATTTTAGGTGTGCAAATTTAGTTAAAAAAATTGAATACTAGCAAATTAGTGGCAAAATATTTTTATTCAAATCGTTGAGCTTTTTATGTATATACTATATTAAGGCAGGGTAGCAATAATTTAACAATAAAATAATGTAGGGGTATAAAGGTACAAAAAAAATAATGAACAAAATTTAATAAATGCCGGTAGCGATAGGTTCCACAGGTGTTTCTTACTTATAATAAGCAATAATAAGCCGTCCTTGGTCTCCACAAGTTAGCCGGAATTTTAAATTTTAAATCTGAACTCAGAATTTTTTATAAACTGGAATTGTAATATCCGTTTTCTACGCAGAAACGGATAAGGTGAAGCTTGGTTTTCAGTCCCAGCTTTTCTGTAAGCCGGTTGATATAAGTGTCAATAGTTCTTGTACTCAGATTAAGTTTTTCTGCAATTTCTTTATTGCTGAATCCCTCATAACAGAATCTCATCAGCTGTATTTCAGCTGGAGAAAGCTCTTCCTGGCCCTTTTTCTGTCTGTCCATATATTCCTGTACCGCAAGGGGCTGCTGCTCCCATTCCTTAGAATAGGTTTGATAATCAAAGTCTTCAGAAGCAATACTCCCTTTGATAATATCTTTGATAATAGTACTTTTTTTCTGACAGTAATAGATATTAGGAATTTTTGAAAGAATTTCAGCCATATCTTCCTGATAGGTGCCGGAATAGGTAATAATAGGGGTTTCTGTATTGTTTTTTCGGATGTATTTGATTGCTTCAATTCCGCTTAAAACAGGCATAAATAACTCAATGATGAATACATCTTCCTGCCTCCTGTAAATTCTGTTTACCAGCTCGTGCCCATTGTTACAGTCATTCAGAAGCATATAGAAAGGATTCTCCATGAGTGTTTTGATCATTATTTTTTTAAAATAAAAATCACTGTCAGCAATAGAAAAACGTACGGTATTAGATAATATTTTACTCATTCTTAATATCGATTTGGCGAATGATATTTAAAATTTAGAGGTCTAATTTATGAAAAACTTATCAAAGTGAAAATTAATATTAATTTAATCAGGGTTTTCACGAAACAGGTCTGGGGAAACTACGTATTGTGCATGAATTTTTTTTTTTATATTTTCACAGGCCAAACAAATCGCAAATTATGTCTTCTAACAGGGAAAAAAAATTAAACAAATCTGACGTCAGAATAGGCATTTGGAAGTTTATTCTGTCTTTTGTCGTTTTGTCGGTTGTAACTTTTGCGTGCTTATTTCTCTTCTTTAAGAGTTATGACATACAACGTGAAGGGATCAGCCGGGAAGCTGAAGCCTATAAAGAACTGATGCTCCGAAGCGACGTGCTGAAAGATCACATTGATGATATTTATGACAAAATGAACCAGCTTAGTATTAATAAGGTGGACAATGAGGTGTTTCTCAGAACCAGCATTATGGATAACGTGAGAGATGCCAAAAATATTATGGGCAAAGACAGTGCACAGAGCTTTAAGCACTACGCTATACTGATGAAGCAGATCGTGCCTATGATGACTTTAAAGGCTAAGATCACTGAGGTAGAATATAAGAAGAAAACCGTTTTAAGGGATCTGGATGAATGTATGGGTAAGATAAAAGTAACCAATAACGAGCTTAGAAAAGACCCTACAAGAAATTTCACAGGAAGTAAAAGAAGAAGATAAAAAGAAAAGATATGCAAGGACAAATCACATTATCGAAGAAAGAAAGGCATTATCAGTTTTTTTATTTAATACTGATGCTTTTGACTGCTATGTTATTTTTAGGTGTAATATTTTTAAAAGGATTTGAATCTCCGTTTTCTGATGAAGATGTAAGAGGAATCCAGAATCTTGAACAGAAAGCTGAATTTGAACATCATCAAAAAATTGTTATTCCCATCATGGACAGTACTTATACGATGATCACAAAGCTTACCAATGACGGTCCGCAGCCTTTTATAGAAAATAATATTCAGTTAGGGGTGAATGACCTTAACAGCTATTTCAGCAGTACCGATGTTATTGATATCAGAAAAGATGCCTATCCTCAGATTGCAAAATTCTATAAAATGTACTTTGATGATAAAAAAGTGATTTCAACCACTTCAGAAGACATTAAAATTTTCCAGAAGCAGGTGGATGAATGCAGAATCGGATTTAAGGATAAGCAAAACAAGCTTTATCAGCGTGAGCAGGATCTGAAAGCGAGGGTACAGTAAGTAAATACTAGGAATTTTATATAGAACACATCACAATTATTAACTATGAATTATTTTCAAAAGAACAAGAAAAACATTATTATCGGTGTTGTTGCAACTTTGCTCATCGCGGCATTGGTTGCTCTATGGCTGCAGAAAAAAGTTATCCATTCAGCCGATGATATTGTTGGGGTGGTTTATCCGTCTTCATTGGCGGTAGGAGACACACTTTTATTCGAAGATAAAACCCAGTTTGCGAAAACCAAAAGATGGAATTTCGGAGATGGTACAACTTCAGATAAAAACAGTGGGATTCACTTCTATAATAAACCGGGATACTATCAGGTGAGTTTGATCGTTGACAATAAGTATACGAAATCTTTCCCTGTAATGGTAAGCGCAAGAAGCGTTCAGAAAGCAAAAGATACTGCAAAAACTGCCACTACTATTGAAGCTGCAGCTCAGGCTATGCAAAATGAAAGCGTGTCTTTCCGTGCTATTTCTGATGCAAAAGTGTTTGCATGGAAATTCGGAGAAACAGGAAATACAGATTCTAAAGATAAATTTACGATCTATTCTTATAAAAAACCCGGGGACTATGTGGTAACGCTGTACACTGAAGAAACTCAGGAGCCAATCTACCATCATATCAAGATCCTTCCGGCTTATGATGCACTTGCAGAAGAAGAAGTTTCAGTAGAAGATTCTTACGCAAGAGTAGATAATGATTTCAAATATCACCTGCAGCAGATAGCCAATGGAAACAGTTTCAATATGCATTACAATTACCTGCTGAAAACTTATCTGTGTAACAATGAAAATACAGTAGTAAAGGTAAATGACAGCAAAGTGAACAACTTCTATATGTATTGCGCCGGTCTTCAGTTTGACAAAAACACGGTGATTCAGACTGTAAAAGTGAACCTTGATGATAAACAGGAGTGTGTAACGAAAGTAGAAATCAACCAAAGCAAATAATATCATCCGGTTTACGGATGCGCCAATCATTAAAGATAAAATAGGATGAAAAATAAATTTCCTCTAGCAGCATATTATATAGGGTTATCAGTATTATTGACGAGTTGCCAGGTAAAACTGCCGTCGAAGAAAACCCCGGAACCGTCGCAGTACGGACAGGTGGATGCTTCCCCTGTCGTTAACGGTTATCCTAAAAAGTCGGCTCCATGGATCGTTATTTCAGACAGATCGAGAAATACGGCTTATCTGGATAAAGATGATGAGAAATCTTACAAAGAAGTAAAATTCCTTGAACCTTTAATGGTTTTAAAACATAGAGACGGAATGGTAAAAGTAGCGGAATATGTTCCGGATGCTTTAATGAAAAAAGTTTCATCAAAATCCATCAAAACATACGGATGGATTCCCGAATCTGATCTTCTTCTTTGGAATAATGCTTTAAAAAGCGAAAAAACGGGATATCCTGTAAGAGTAGCCGTAGTACCAAGTAACAGCGAAGTCATCAAAAACGCTGAAAGATACTATAAGAATGACTCTATTATGGTGTTTAATTCACCAAGTCTTATTGAAACAGCCAATGTAAAGATTCCAAACGGCCAAATTGTTTATGTCTACAAACAGGCTGAAAATAACAAACGATTTTTAGTTGGTAAAAAACCTTCAATTGATATAGATAGCATAGGAAAAGGACTTTACGGATGGGTAAGCTCTAATGTGATTTCCAGCTGGGGAGAGCGCTCTGCAATCAAACTGAAAAATACAACCGGAATCAACGATTCTGCTTTAGGGATCTATGAAGGATATCCTGGGGGATCTGGATCTGATGCTGAAAATAAAAAAGCGGTTCTTCTTACAGACGTTAACAAAAGAACCCAGCTTGAGAATATTTTTCCTGTAAATCTTCCATTGGAGCAGGCTCCAACTCCGGATTCAAAAACAAAATATTTCACCAATATTTTAGATTACAGCAAGAACTTTGTATCGAATGTATTGGGTGAGCCTATTTATTTTGACCGCTACAGAGAGATCACGGACAGAGATAAAAATATTAATATCGTTTTTGCATTGGACGTAAGTGCAGGAAATGCTCCTTATGCACCTATCGTAAAATCATTACTACAGGATCTTCAGCTTAGATTTGAAAAACCATCTTATTTTAGCAATGTTAAATATGGAGTGGTGCTTTACAAAAATAACCCTTGTGGGGAAAATATTTCTGTATCCAACTTAAGCGCAGACTACAGCAAAATGACTGCGTTTATTGATCAGAAAACAAATGAAATGAACTGTGCAAGCAATAACGGGTATCAGCCGGTAGGGGAAGCTCTTACTGCAGCGGGGAACCTTCTTTCAAACGTACCTGATGAAACCAATATTGTAGTCACTGTAGGAACTTCTGCCAACCAAAGCGGAAATATGTACAGTGTGATCAGCTCACTTACTCAGGCTCAGGCAAGACTGATCATGTTCCAGACCAGTGCAAGATCATCTGATACCTACAACGATTTCGTATTGATGGCAGAAAATGTTGTTACCAATACGGCTAAAAATATTGCTGAACTTAAAAAACAAAAGATCATCAATCAATATGATGTTCTTACCAAGAATAATTTCAGCCTGGTAGAAGGAGATGCCGGATTCTTCTCATTGGCTTACCCTAAACAGAGTATGTCTCAGGGATTTGTTATTTTCCCTAAAAAAGGGGATATTACAACTCCAGGGTTCCTGAAAAAATCTGTTGACAGCCTTATTTCACAGGTTACTTTAGATAATCAGAATATTGATAAATCACTTAATGAATATTTCCATTCATCAGTAGGAGCAGGAAAAACAGATGTTGATGTAAAATACAAATATCTGTATCCGGGTCTTACCAATCCGGTTTCTGCAGGAATTGCCGCACAGCTGATCAACTACGGAAGTCCATTCCTTGTAAAAGGTTACATTCCGAAAGACCTGAAAGATTATACTCCGGGAATAGAAAAAGGAATCCTTATTTCTGAATCAGAATATGACAACTTAAAAGCTTTCTATACCGAAGTATACAGAAATACTCAGGCAGACCGTCCGGACTTTAACCAGGCAAGAGCAGTGAAAGAATATGTGAAGCTTCTGAAAAAGTATAACCCGACTATAAAATTCCTGGATAAAGGAGCTCT
>Ga0070682_100000408_pt1 | contig 28103 bp, 17 predicted proteins | sample KBSC63LmetaG_FD_64668 | JGI IMG/M metagenome (GOLD analysis project Ga0070682, IMG submission 64668) | Corn rhizosphere microbial communities from Kellogg Biological Station, Michigan, USA - KBS C6-3L metaG | ecosystem: Host-associated > Plants > Roots > Rhizosphere | place: USA: Michigan...
CGTTCGGCACGCTGCCGGCCGAGATCGCGTACTTCCAGGTGGAGGCGCCGGGCCCGCGCAAGCCGCTGCCGTTCCTGCCCGCGCGCGCCCACCGCGCGGAGCTCCTCGCGGGCGCCGAGCGGGTGACCGAGCTCGTGCCCGTGTTGAACGACCCGCGGTTGATCTACGACCAAGCGCGGCCCTGGCTCACCGCGGCCAACGTGGGCGCGACGAGCCTCGCAGCACTCGAGCGGGCGCGCTCCGCACCGCCGCGTCTCGGATCGCTGACCGAAGCGCTGTCACCGGACGAGCTCCATGTGAGCGCGGTCGCCGTCGACCCCGTCGAGACCCCGCCCGTGGACGCCCACGTCTACGCGCCGATCGCGATCGCCGTGCTCACGGCACCCACCGCTCGCGAGCGTGGCGTTCCGTTCACGACCGTCGCGCAAAGGTCCGGGATCCCCGTGGTCGCGCCGCCCACGCTCGCGAGCGTGGAGGCCGACGTGCGGGCGGGCACGTCCGCCAAGCTCGTGCGGCTCGCGTCGTTCGCCGCCGATCAAAAGGAGACGCTCGCGCCGACCGGAACCGTGCCCTTCACGCGCACGCCGCGCGGCGCAAGCTCCTCGGTGCTCGCGCGTGGCAGCCACTCGAGCGGCGCACTCCGGCTGTCGGCGTTCAGCAAAGCCCTCGCTGCCGAGCCGGGTGACCAGCTCCCGAGCCTGCGGGCCGCCGTACGCAGCCCCGCCGCGCCCGGCCGGCTCGCCGCCGTCGAAACGGCCGCTCCGTTGCTCCACGCGGGGGAGATCGCCGTCCTCCGCCTGCCGAACGCGGACCGTGACGTCGTGCGCGACGGCGACCGGCCGAGCCTCCGGATCGACGGCGGCTCGGCGCGGGTCGTGGCGCTCGGGCCGGGCGGCGAAGTGCTCTCCGATACGCGGCTCGGACCGAACGCGCCCGAGCTCGCGGTGCCGCGGACGAGCGAACGCCTTGCCGTCGTCGCCTCGAGCCTGGCCGCGGTGGACGCGCAAGCCGAACGAGAGCTCTCGGGGTGGCACTCCGGGCAAGAGCTCGCGTACGTCGGCCTCGGCGTCGCCCTCGCGACTGGTGCCGTCGTGCGCGCGGAGCGCGGCGGCGTGCGCAAGACGCGCCAGCGCTTCGGCGCCGGCTGGCTGCAAGGGGCCGAGCTCGTCGAGGGCGCCAGGGTCGTGACCACGCGCTTCGCGCCGTCGGTGCAGAGCGTCGCGCTCGTCGTGGAGGCGGCGGGTAGCGGCCTCGACAATCTCGCGCTCGAGCTCGAAGGCGCGCGTCGCGTCGCCGGCACGGACGGAGAGCCGCTCGCGCCAACCCTGGTTTCGCTCGGCAACCGGAGCGTGCTCATCTATCCGGTGCGTGCGGAGGACGGTGCCGAGGCCGTGCTCGCGACCGTGGCGCTCGCGGGCGCCTGGACGTTGGCGGGTGTTCTCGCGAGCGAACGACCGCCGGAGGACGCGGCCGAGCGCCTGGCGCGCCTCGGGCTCGACAGCGCGCTCGGCGTCGCACGAGCGGGCGGCAACGGCGCCGTGCGCATCGGCTGGCGCGGGAGAAGCAGGTAGGAAATGGTCGCACCGGGTCACTTCAAGCTGCACGCGGCGTACACGCCGGATCTGACGGCCGGCGACTACGTGCTCGAGGGCACGCAGACGCTGAGCTCCGGTTCGGACACGTACGCGACCGAGCAACTCCAGACGCACCTCAAGGTGACGGCGCCGCGCTTCACGCTGCCCGCCGATCAAATCGCCTCGACGTTCCCGCCGGCGAACTCCGAAGGGGCCTACGAGGACCGCCTGCCGCAGATCGTCATCAAGCGGCGCACGCTGCCGTGGGAACGCAAGCCGGAGCCGGACTCGCCCGAGACCGAGCCGTGGCTCGCGCTCGTGGTCGTCGCCGAAGGCGAGGGCACGCTATCGACCGAAACGAAGGTCGCCGAATGCGTCACACCGGGAATCACCCTGACGGGTGATGGCGACGTCGCGACGAGCGTCTACCTATCGGTTCCGCAGAGCGTCCTCGACAAGATCTTCCCCACGCGCGAGGATCTCTCCCTGCTCGCGCACGTGCGCGAGGTGGATCTCCGCGACACCGAGCTCGCGATGGGGGACGACGACGGGTTTCTCTCCGTCGTCCTCGCGAATCGCTTGCCGCAGTTCAACCGCGAAACGTGCACGCCCGTCCGGTACCTGGCCTGCCTCGTCAGCCTCGAAGGGCAAGCGCACCTCTTGCCGCCACCACCGCCCGAACCGCACTTCGATTTCGACTCCAACGTCCAGGTCGTGAACACGACGCTGATCACGGCCATCAAGCCCGACCCGGATCACGCCGTGACGGGCAAGCCCGGCGTCGAGCCGCGCTTCGCCAACGAGCGCAGCGCTCAGCCGCTCGGCGGCGCCAAGGCTTCGGTGGCGAGCTGGGCCGTGAACCGCGCGCACGTCGAGGGGGTCGCGCTCTCGACGACGCAGTCGAAGGTCTCGAGCGAGGTGCGCACCGCGATGGGCATCGGCTTCAAGCGGAACCTCGAGCTCGTCATCGCCGAGGCGTTCTACCGCTTTCCGGTGCTCGCGCATTGGTCGTTCACGTGCAACGGCGCGGGCTCGTTCGGGTCGTACATGCAGGGTCTCGACGTGGGCTTGCTCGGCACCGCGCCGCCCGATCCCAAGGGGCGCAAGCTTCCGCCGTGCACGGAGCCCCCGGGTGGCGACAAGCCGCCGGGCTCGCCGCCGACGCGCTTGCCCCCGGAGCTCGTCGAGACCGGGCACGTCGGACTGCCCTACGTCACGCGCGGCGGCGACGCGCAACGGGCCTGGTACCGCGGGGCGCTCACTCCCCACGTGATCGACCGCGACCAGCCGGACGGTACCGGGCATCTGCGCTTCGCCCACGTGAGCGATCAGCTTCGAAGGGTCGTCCCCGACGGCCGCGAGGATCTCGCTTACGCGGCCGCCTTCGAGATCGGGCGGCTGCTCGCGCTGTCGCAGCCTGCGGTAATCGACGCGTTGATGCGCTGGCGCCGCGACCGCTTCTCCGTCGAGCGGGCGGCACGCCTGACGGATCAAGTGCGTGCGGGCATGCTCGGACTCCTGCCCAACGTCGAGTGGCTGCGGCAGCCCGGGCTCGGCGACCAGGTCGCCAAGCAGTTCGTGAAGGTGGCGGGCGTGAATCCCGCGCAAGTGCTCGGTCCCTCGCGCCCGTTGGTGGATCCGGCGCGCCCGCTCGATCTCATGGGGCGAAGTCTCGACGACGTGCTGGCGCGCGGCCTCAGCATCCCCTCGACCGCGGTCGCGATCTTGCGCGGCAGCGAAGGTCACCCGGGCGTCGACTCCGTGGGGCTCGGCGTGCTCAACGGTATCCGCCAGAGTCAGGTGGATCTCGCGCACGCCGCGGACGCGCCGTTCGACGCCGGCGCGCTCGCGCACCTCGGCGCGAGCTTGACGGACGTCGTCGAGGGCTTCGTGCGCGACACCCAGGTCCCAGCGCGGGTCGGTGCGGGCAGCTTCGACCCAGGGGCGCGCTTTCGAGGAGGCAACCGATGAAACAACTGACCGCCAGCATCGTCCTTAGCGCGCTCAAGGCTTCGGCCGTCTCGTTCGAGGCCGGCGTCGCCGAGCCAGCCACGTCGCTCGGCGACCGCGCGGTGCCTGCGGAGCTTCGCGGCTGGCTCGCGCGGCTCCGGCTGCTCGAGGGCGTCCCGTTCTCGTACCTCGTGGCCGACTCCGCGCTCTTGCCGCCGGAATCGATTCGCTTCTTCTACGTCGACCGCGCCTGGACCGACTCGCTCGTGCAGGGCGCGTTGAGCGTCGGCACGGTGAACTCGGGCGATCGCACGCAGCTCGAGCGCCTGTACCCCGCGATTCGCGACGACATCGACGTCGAGGAGCGTGAGGTGCGCCTCCCAGGCGGCGAGGCCGGGCAGAAAGGCCCTGCGGGCACCGTCACCGGCCTCCTCTTGCGCTCGGCCGCGGTGAGCGGCTGGCCGGGCATGCACGTGCGGGCGTACCGGCGCGACGTCGTCGGCGATGAGGAGGTCGTGCCCGAGTCACATCCCGACCGCATCAAGGTCCTGCGGCTCGAGCGGCTCGCGCCCGCCGTGCTGCTCGCGCTTTTCGACGGCGTGCCACAGCTCGTGCACCTCGAGGAGCCGCGCCAAGGCATCCAGTTCGGCGTGCGGCTCACGCAGATCGAAGGGACGACGCAGTATCAGGCCCAGGTCCCGGCGCGCAACCGCGACACCTCGACCACCGTCGAGCCGGAGCAGCTCATGCGCGTCTTCTTTCGGCCGGGCGCGCCCGGCGTGCTCGACCTCGGGCGCACCGCGAAGGAGTTCCGGCAAACCGCCGCGACCCACATCGGAACGGCGATCGACAGCGCCGAGTTCGCGCTGCAGATGCTGCGCTTTCCCTTCCGGCAAGTCTTCGGCGAGCTCGAAGACGTACCGATGGACTCGGTGTTCCGCCCGAGCATCGGCCTCAGGCTCGTGGATCTCGAGAAGCGCTTCAAAACCCAGGGCTGACCGCGGAGCGAGGCACAGTGGACAAGAAACAAATCCTCGACAGCGTGAAGTCGGCCGCCTGGGCGGGCAAGATGACGCTCGATCTCACCCCGGTCGCGATCGGCACCTGGGATCCCGCGCTCGTACGCCAGCCCCGCGTCCTCGTTCCCGTCGACGTGCAGGCGCTCTACGTGCCGAAGGGCAGCGAAGAGCCGTTCGTCAAAACGGCCTACGCCATCACGAACACGGGCGAGGGAACGAACCCCATGCCGGCGCCCTTCGCCGCGGGCTCGTCGCGTCCGTCGGGCGTTCACTTGCACTGGGCTCAACCGGACGCGCTCCTCAAGGGCTCGCTCGAAACGGTTCCGGCAGGCGGCCAGAACCGCCTCAAGCTGCCGGCGCTCGCCGACCGCTGGGTGGTGATTCGCCTGCTTGCCCCGCTCGGCTCGACTCAGCCCCACGTGCGCGGTTGGGTGATCGACGCGGCCGCGGCCAAGGTCGTGCCGCTCGAGCAATACCCGGCCGGACTCGACACGGCGCCGAGCCAAGGGCGCGTGCTCTTACCGAGCGAGCTCAACGGCACCGTCGGCGGCTCGGTGAGCTGGACGGCGATCTACGACGCCGCCCTGAATCGCTTCACCTTCCATGATCCGCTCGACGATCTCGCGAGCGCCGCGCCGGCCGGCGTTCAGGGCAATCTCGCGACGTACGTGGTGGCCGGCTTCTGGTCGGACGCGACGCTCGATCCGCTCGATTCGGCCCACACGAGCGCGAGCCTGCACGCGCGCTTGAGCGAGCTCGGCTGGAACCTGCTCGAGGACGCGGAAGACGGGGATCAGCTCGGCCTCAAGTACGCGACGCGCCTCGTGTCGCAAAACGCCGTCGGGCTGCCGGGCGGTGAACGCTACCGAAGCTTCGACGCGCCGAGCGCAAAGGGCGTCAAATTCGCCTACCAGCCTGCCATCGCGTCGTTCCTCGACGGCGTTTCGGCGGTGCACCCGGCCGAACCGCATTGGCCGCGACAGACCCTCCTGCACGGCCTCGCCTATGGCGTGCCCGTCGGCGGCGGCGTCGTCGCCGACCTCCGCCCGAGCGCGAACGAGGCCGCCGGGATCGAGCTCGCGTTCGCGCACCACACCGAAGAGCTGTCGGCGGTCGTGTGCAGCGCGGCGCTCACGGACGACGTCAACGGGCCGCGCGACGTGGAGCGTGTCGTCGCCGCGTTTGCGGGTCAGCTCCTTCCGCGGCTCGGCACCGACGACGGCGTCGTCGACATCGAACAGTTCGAGCACGCGGCGGGGTTCGTCGGGCTGCCCGGCGGCGACGGCGGCAGCGACCGGCTGCGTCCCGCGGGCGAGGCGGGCGCCTTCGGCATCGGACCGGCGGCGCGCGCGGCCGCGGCCAAGCGGAGCCGCAAGAAGGGTCCGTTCGAAGCGGTTGCCGGTGGCCTGAAGAGCGAGCTCGTCTGGCTCGGCTCGAAGAAGAACCAGGGCAAATTCGCGGCCGACCAGACGGGCTTTACGGCGCGCCGGGTCGTCGAAAGCTTCGAGAAGGACGAGCTCGGCGGCAACGTGCTCGGCGCCGGGGCCACGGATGCGCGCGCGCGCGAGGTGCGCCGGCCCGCACCGCGCTTCTTCGTTCCGACCGACCCGCAGCTTGCCGTGCGCGGCGCCAAGCGGAGTCTCCGCTACCACGAAGCCGGCCGCTTCTCGCCCGACGGACGCCTGCAATGCCGCTGGCCGTCGCAGGTGCCGACCGCCGTGGACGGTGTCATCGACGGCGCGCGCCTGATCGGCTCGCTGTCGAACGGCGCCATTCCGATCGAGATCCTCCGGCTCGTGCAGGGCGCGCTGGTCCAGGACCCGTACCTCGTGCCATGGCTCGCCAACGTGGCGATGCCGGGCCGGCTCCCGACCGCGAAGGCGGCGGTCACGAACCGGTTGCTCGCGGAGGCAGCGCTGCGCTTTGCGGGTGGTGTCTACGACGGCGGCAGTCGGGCGTTCGTCCCTGTGAGCAAGGCCAATGACCATCTGCTCCAAACGCAGCTCTCGGATCAGCTGCGCCGCTACTCTCTCGTCGGGGGCATCGACTGCTACCCGATCGGCGTGAGCGTTTGGGCGCAACCCTGGGAGCCCTTGTCGCTCGAATGGGAGCTCGAGCTCACCGCCGCGGACAGGTTCGAGGGCTGGAAGCTCGGCGCCGTCGATCTCGAGCCGCCGAGCCACGAAACCGGTGAAGAAGGCGAAGGAGGGGAAGGCGGCGAAGGTGGCGAGGGAGGTGAAGGCGGCGAAGGAGGCGAGCTGGCGGATCCGACGCTCACCACGCGCCTGTTCGTCGGACGGAGCCCCCTGCACACCGGCACCGCGGAAACCCTCGCGGGAGCCATCAATCAGTGGCTCACCGCCGAAGAGCAGCGCGATCGGGCCGGCACCGGTGAGGCCGACGACGCCACCGCGCACACGCTCGCGGACGTGGCCAACGCCATCGCGCAGCTCGATCTCATGACGGCGAGCCTCGACGGCATGCGCGACCAGCTCCTCGGCTTGCCGGTGGGTGACTACGGCGTGCTGCGCGAGCGAAACGAAGACGGCAGCATCCGAAAGCCGACGCCCGTCGATCTTCCCACCCTGCTCGTGCGCGGCGCTCTGCGCGTGACGCGCGCTCGCGTGGTCGACGCCTTCGGTCGCACGCTCGACTTGCCGGTCGACAAAGTGCGCGTCCCCGCGCGCGAGGCCATTCCCGAAGAACCAGGTCACCTGCGCTGCTCGCCTCGCTTGCAGCGACCCGCCCGCTGGCTTTTCCGCCTGGTCGATCCCGCCGACGCGACCGCGACTTCCCCCGAAGCCACCGTGGATCAGGTGGACCCCGCCCGCGCCACGAACCCGGTTGCCGGCTTCCTGCTCCCCGATCACATCGACGAAGCCCTCGAATTTTTCACGACCGACGGCACGCCGCTCGGCCAGCTCATGCACGAGCCGTTCGGTGGCGGCGTCGTGTGGGAGATCGCACCCGGACGCCCCGGTCCGGCCGATGCAGGCCCACTGTTCGGGCTCGATCCGGCTCAGCAAGGGCTCGGCGCCTTCGCGGCCGCTCTCGTCGCCGAGGACTCGCGCGTGCGCGGTGGCCTGCCCGCCGGCGACGAGGACGAGTCCGCGCTGTCCGCATTCTTGCGCGCCGTCGACTCGACGCTCTGGACCGTCGACACCTTCGCCGGCTTCGGCAACGAGCACATCGCCGGGCTCGTCGGGCGGCCGATTGCAGTCGTGCGGGCGGTGCTCCGCCTCGACATCGACGACGATCTCGACGAGCTCGAGTTCTCCGGCGAGGGCCTCACGCGCGAAGCTCGCGACGCGGCCTACCGCGCGCTCGCCGACCGCCGCTTCCCGGTGCGACTCGGCGAGCTCACGCGTGCCGACGACGGCCTGCTCGGCTTCTTCGTCGACGACGACTATTCGCGCTTCCACGTCGTCGACAAAGCGGTGCGGGACGGCGCGCTCGACAGCGGTCGCAATCGCGGCCACTTCGCCGAGCTCGACACGGTGACGACCCTCCCGGACGAACGCCCGATCGAGCATCCGTACGTCGTGGCCGACGACGAGCTCCACGTGCACCCCGGGCAAGTCGTGCGCCTGACGCTGCTCATGCACCCGGCGGGCAAGGTGCACTTGAGCAGCGGTATTTTGCCGCGAAAATCGCTGGCCCTCGCGCGCGACTGGGTGCACCCGGGCCTCAGCGTGATCAAGCCGTCCGCGCGCATCGGCCCCGTCTTGATCGGTCCCGGCGAGGTGCGGCTGCCGAAGATCAGCGCGTTCCCGAAGGAGCAGCTCTGGACGCGGCGCACCAACCCGTTCACCTGGCAAGACGATCCGATCCTTGCGGCGACGCAGACCGCGCTCTTGCCCGACATGCCCGCCGAGGTGCAGGAGGGTTACATCCGCATCGGCACGGTGGAGGGCGCGCCGGAGGGTGGCGAAGGAGAACCATCGTGAGCCGCTACGATTGGCCGGGCGAGGCCGACCCGAGCCGCAAGGATCGCAAGACCGGTCGTCGTGAATTCGACGAGGACTGCACCCGCCACACGCCGGACGCGTTCCGTGTGCTCCTCTCCCAGGCGCGCGCCGAGCTGCTCGCGAATCTGCCGAATCCCGACAAGGAGCCGTGGTTGCCGCTCGGTCCGTCGACGGTGCTGCGCGGTCAGGCGGGGCGCAGCCCGCGCGTCTCCGGGCGCGTGCGTGACATCGCGGTGAGTGACGACGGCCAGCGCGTCTACGTCGCGTCCGCGAACGGCGGCGTTTGGTACTCGAGCAACGCGGGCACGACCTGGTCGCCGCTCGGGGGCTGGGCGATGAGCCACGATACCGTCAACACGGGGCGCCCGAACAACATCCTGACCTGCGGGTGCCTGCTCGTGCGCTTCGGCACCGCGCCCGACCACTCCGACGACAGCGTCCTCGTGGGCACCGGGGAGCTGCGTCCGGACCCCAATGGGCTTCCCGGCGGTCAGCTCTACGGGATCGGCGTGTTGGTGCTCTCCACGTCGTTGCCGCTCGCGCTCGCCGACCCGCGCCTGAACCCGTGGACGGTCGAGGCACGCGAGCTCTTGGCCGGAGCCGGTATCTACCGGCTGGCAAGCGATCCCACGAGCTCGACTCGCGTGGTGGCGGCGACCAGCATCGGACTTTTCGCGCGCGACGCCGCCGGCGCGGCCTGGACGCGCGTCGTCGTCGATCCGTTCCACTTCGTGGCGGAGGACGGGAAATGGTGCACCGACGTCCTCTGGACACCGAGCGCCGGCACGACGCCGGCGCGTCTTTGGGTCACGCTCGTGAGCGGCACCTCGGCTGACGTGTACGTCTCGGAGAACGGGCTCGCGGGACCGTTCAAGGAGGTGACGCTACACGGTGAAATCGACGGCGGCAGACTCGGCCTCGCGGCGTCGCCGACCGATCCGAGCGTCGTTTACATGCTCGGCGCCGGCCCGCGCCTCTGGCGCCTCGACGGCACGGACAGCCATCGCGTCGACCATCTGCCGAAGCAGCTCTTCGGCCAGGATGGCTCGGACTTCTCGTACTACGACCTCGCGATTGCCGTGCATCCGACGCAGAGCGATCGCGTCGCGCTCGGCGGCTCCGCGATCCTCGGCACCAGCGACTGGGAAGCCTCGCTCTTCGACGGGGTGCTGACCGGCACCATGGCGAGCGGCCTCGGTTTCCCCTTCAACGACACCGATGCCGGCCAGGCCGCGCCGAACACGGACCCGACCTTCATCGGCTCCGGCGTGCACGCGGACGTGCACGTGATCCGCTATGTGCCGGCGGCGACGGGCATCGAGCTGTGGATCGGCTGCGACGGCGGCGTGTTCCGCTCGCGCAAAGCCGGGGCGCGCGACACGTTCGTGTCGCTCAATACCGGTCTCGCGACGCTCCAGCCCGGCTACGTGGCGTCGCACCCCACCCATGACGGCGTCCTCATCGCGGGCACCCAAGACAACGGCATCATTCGGCGGGTCGGCGACACGATTTGGGAGTACTCGCACATCGCCGGCGACGGGGGAGGGGTCGCCTTTCATCCGTCGACCCCGGAGCATTTCGTGGGCCAATATACGTACGGCGATTGGTACAGCTCCGGAGCGTGGGTGAAGCCGGTTCATCGGGACGGAGCGAAGGACGACTCCGTGAAGGAAGAAGACAAGAACTCCGCGTTCTACTCGGGTGTCGCGGTGTTCCCCGCTACGGCCCCGAAAGCGCTCGTCGCGCTCGGCACGAATCGCATCTGGCTCAGCGAAAATTGGGATCCCGTCTCGACGACGAAGCCGGTGATGGACTGGAAGACGCTGCCGTCCGGTGAGGACCCGCGCAAGGGCGGCGAGCGCAACACCTGCAAGGACAAGATCGAGGGCGGCAAGGTCATCGCGCTGCGCTGGGGCTCGGCCGATCGGCTCTACGCCCTGATGGAGCGCGCCGTCGTGCATTTCACGCGCAAGCCGCAGCTCTGGGGCCGCGACATCATCACTTGGCCGCAGCAAAAGCCGAAAAAGTACAAGAACGAGGACATCGCGGCCAACGGAATCCAGGACTACCTCCCGCCCGTCGGGTTCTGGTCGGACATCGCCATTCACGATCTCGCCAAGGGCTCGCTTTACGTTTCGACGACGGGACGGGTCGACCGCAAGGGCGAAGCGCTGGTCGAGTTCGACCGGATGGACACGCTCTGGTGGTTCGACGGGAACAAGACCTGGTACCGCACCAACTTGCGCGGCGACACGGACGGGCGAACGAAGGCTCCGGCTCTCGCCGTCACGTGCGATCCCGACGACCCGAACATCGTCTACGTCGCGACCAGCGTCGGCGTGTGGCGCGGCACGCTCACCTTCTCGGGCGCGACGCCCACGCCTTCCTGGCGGTGGGAGCCGCTCATCAACGGCCTGCCCGAGGCCACGGTGGAGGACCTCGTCGTCTTCAAATCGGGCTCGACGAAGCTCCTTCGCGCGGCGCTGCGGGCGCGCGGCGTCTGGGAGTGCGACCTCAGCGCCACGCCGCTCCCCGTTGGCTTCACCTACCTGCGCGCGCACCCGTTCGACACCCGCCGCACGGCGCCGAGCCCGCTCACGAACCCGTTGGTCGCCAGAGCCACCTACGCTTGGGACTTCTCGCCCGACGTCGCCATTCGCCCGAAGCCGGGTGGCGCTCCGCCGGCAAGGCCCTTTTTTCCTGTAACGGCCATTGCCGCCTACTCGCTCTGGGTGTTTCAAACGGCGCTCCACGCGCTGGATCCGTTGGTTCGACCGACTGGTCTCGACTCGGATCTCTTCCAGGATCGCGTGAAAGCATTTCGCGTGAGTCAGTCGCTGCCGAACCCAGCGTCGGCAGTCGTCGACAAGGACGTCTGGGACAAGGTGATGCAGGTCGGAACGCCTTTCGCTACGCCGTGGGAAGGCAGCGAGCCGACGGAGGCCGATCTCGCCGAGCTCGTGCAGGAGGACCAGGCCGTCATCAAACCCCTGGGCGTCGTGAGCCGCCCGTCGGTCGTCGTGTCCGCGCGCGCTCACCTGGTCGACGTGCTCGTGCACCACCGACACACGAAGCCCATCCCCGCGAGCGACGTGAGCGTCATCCTCGTCCAGCGTCGCGTCAAAGACACGGAAGATGGTCAGGCCGTTGCGCTCTCCGACGTCTGGAAAGCTGCGGTCGTCGGGCGCCTCGCGGGCAGCACTCCGGCGTTCGATGACGGCTGGCAGCTTGCCGACGCTGCCGGGATCCGTCATCCGGCCGGCCCCGTCGACGCGCGCTCGCCGCGTGCGGCGACGTTCGAGCTCGGCACGCCGGCGCCGTCCGGCAGCCAATGGCTTCTGCTCGCGATCGTGAGCTCGAGTCTCGACCCGGTGACCACCGCCAAGCTCGTCGGTGCGACGGTCCGCGAGCTGGCGTTGAGCAGCCACCACGTCGGCGCCCGCTTCTACCGAGTGAGCTAGCGCCCCCGACCCCGCGACCCGGAGCCCCCCGCATGTATCGCCTCATCCAAGCCCCCGGCGCCCTCCAAAATCTCGCCGCCGAAGCCCCGCCGCTCGCCGGCGCCATGGCCATCGCCGAGCGCTTCTACCGATTCCACTCCTTCACCCTCGAGTGCGCCGCCTTCCTGCCCACGTGGTACGCGCTGAGCTTCCTCCTCACCAAGCTCCTGCGCGCTGTCGAGCGCGGCCGCCAGGCGCGCTGACCAGGGTGTCTACCCCGCTGGAGCAGGGCGTGGCTCGCTCGTCTGCGGTTCGGATTCGGCTGCAGAGGCCGAGAGAACGACGGTGCGATCGGTGCCGGACCCGCCCTCGCTCACGACGGAAAATCGCCATCCTGCCTCCGTCCAGGACGCGCCGCCGATCATCCCGACGTAGGCCATGATTCCTTCGCTGAGAACGTGAGGGAGACGGATGTGCGACGCGAGCGGGAGCTCGAGGTCGCGTTCCCGTAGTCTCGGCAGGTTGCGCAGCTCATGAACGAGCTTCGCTGTTTCGAGCGCTTCTTGGCCGGGCGCTACGGCCTTCAGGTAGCTCTTGGCGATATCGATCGCGAAGAGGGCATTGGCGGGATCACCTACGAACGCACCCGATAGCGCGAGTGTCGAATTTCCGACGCGGTCCGCCTCGACCTCCACCGTCAGCGTGACGTGGGGTCGGAAGGTCGGGGCTGTCGGCTTGAAAGTAACGAGCGTCCGCTGCTCTCGCCCCTCGCGCTCGACCTCGCGCAGATGAAAGAATTGGAAGAACTCGTCATTGACGGCCTCGTTCAGGCGCCCGTCGTGTAGCGCCCCGGGTGCCAGCGCTGGGAATACGCGTCCCATCTCGCGCAGCAAATTCGAAAGTGCAGCCTCCTCGAGCACGATGGCGTAGAGCACGCGCGCGAAATCTGCGCGAGAAATCTGCCAGAGGCGCTTTTCCGTGGGGTGAGGGCGCGCATCGACGCCCGCCGCGTTGTTGTCCGCCTGCAAGAAGCTGCCTTCCCCCCACGGATCCCAATAGGTGACGACATCGCCATCGAACGACACGCTGTTCAATGAATGTCCCGATTGGCCGTCGGATACGTGCGTCACCGCTAGTTGGGGGTCGCGGCTGATGAGCTCGGCGAGCGCGAGCAGAGATTCCGCCTCGACCTCTACCCCATAGGCCAGGCGTCGATCGCGCGGGCTAGCGTGGTCACGGCTGATCAGCGCGCGAAACGAGCGACCGGTGAGAGCGATCAGCGGCTGCATGGCCTCCCAAAGCGAGGCTCCCAGGACATCGCGTGTTCGCGTGTCCGACTCCGGCTCCCGTTCGACCGCGTCGCGCAGGGAGGCGAGTGTGCGTTCGACGAAAATCGGCGCGTCACCGTTTTCATTGCTCGCGATGAGCGCAATGAAATAGTCGCCTCGGCGGCGCAGGTAGGCAGAACGCCGACCACCCGCGACGTCGGCGGGCGGATCCAGCTCCACGGCCCAGGTGGCTTCCGCGGTCGGCGTGCGACCTGCCTGCTCCGAACCGGCCACCGGCGCCCAGCCTTGGGTCTCGAGGTCGAGGCGAGGACGGGCCAGCTCCGCGTCTTTCTGCCCGATTCCTTCACGGTACGGCCCGATCTCGAGGCGGACTTCACGTCCGTCGACCCGCCAGATGGGCAGCTCGCGGCTCAGCGGCTTGAGGTCGTCGCACACGAGCTCCAGTGCGAACGGCCGGGGCGCTACGGCGCAGCTGATGACCACACCGGTCTCTGTTCGCACCGCTGACATGGGAAGTTTCATGGCCTACGACCTTTCAATCCTTCGGGAGCGTGGAACGAAGATCTCGAGTCTGATGTCTCCGAGGGCAATCGGTGGGGCGTCGAACACGTTGAGTGAGAGATCAAGCTCGTAGGAGGCCGAACGATCGGAGCCGATCACGAGCGAAAAGAGGTCGGTCTCGCCCGGACCGATCTCCTGAGCCAGCGGGACCAGGCGCGTCGTGGGCGCCTGTCCTGCCGTGAGCAGTACGCTGTACTCCGCACTCGGCTTTACCCCGCGTCCGATCCGTTGACCGATGAGTACGCGTGTCCTGAACGGGTTTTTGCGCGCTTGCCCCCCGGCCGTGTAGCGCAGCGAGCCCGTCACGACCGCCGTCTCTGTGTTTGCGAGATGCGGCGGCACCTTCCCCGCGAGCGAGACCTGCGCCCGCTCGGCGATCGAGCCCAGTGCGACGGTGAATGTCTCTTCCTCGAAGAGCGAGATCGCTCCCTCTTCGGCGTCTGATGCGGAGAGCTTGAACTCGAGCTCGGCGTCTTCGAGGGGCGCCCAGCCTTCGTTGCAGAGTTCGATGGCCATTCGTGTCATGTCCGTGAACACGGGAATGGGTTCCAAGATCGGGGTGCTGTCACGCACGTGAAGGACTGCCTCGGCAAGGTGCAGAGGTAGCGCTCCGCGAGACGCCACGCGGATGTTCAAAGCCGGGAAGCGCCACGCGAACGGAGACCACGTGTAGAGAAGTCCCTTGAGCGGGCGGCCCGCGCGCGCCTCCTCGAGATAGGGCATGCCGTGGTGCACGGTCAATCGACCATCGAGACGCTCTGCTCGATAGGTAAGGTGACAATCCGGGCCACCGCTGACATCCACGGTCGCCCCCGTGGCCTTCCGTCCGGAGAACGACCCTAGGAGCTCGGTTTCGCTCCACGCGAGCGTGACGTGCCCCACCGGGGCCTCGGCCACGACGGGCGCGGTAGTCGGATCTCGCGCGACGGCGTTGCGACGGTGTTCGAGCGCTCGCTTGATGCCATCGATCACGCTCAGCCACCCCTCATCGTGCGGACGAAACTTGACGATTGGCCTCGCATTCAGCGGCAACGCCTGCAGGCGAGCAAACGGCGTCGCCCCCCAATCGCACGGCGACAGAATCACGGGAATGACGGTGCAGCTGCCGGTCGTGTGCCGCTCGAGCGCGCGCGTGAGCTCCTTTTCGAAGCAGTAGTCGGACGCGAGAAAGCTCTTGCTGACGAGCAGCAAAACGAGCTGCGAATCATCCAGCGCTCGATCGATTTCGCCCGCCCAGCTCTGGCCCGGCACGATCAGCCGGTCGTGCCAAGTGCGCACGACCCCCGTCCGCTCGAGACCCTTGAGGTGTTGGTCGAGCTCGCGCCGAAGTTTCTCGTCCTCGTGCGCGTACGAAACGAAAACGTTGACCGATTCCGCGAACCCCATGACAGGTCGTGTGACTAGCGTCGATCGTCCAGGCCGGCGACGCCATGGGTATCTCATCGATACGCCGGCGGCGGGACCTCCCCCGAGTCGCTAGGGTGTTCGCGCGCAGCTCCCGCCGGCGGGGGGCGCCGGCGGCTCGGCCAAGTCGGGGACGCTGGTGTCGGGATGCTCGAAGTCGAACGCGTCGAGGAAAGGCCACGCGTTGGCATCTCGTTTCGAAAGCGCACCGAGCCCCAGCCAGTGCTGGATGAAGCGGGTCATGCTCGTGTGGTCCGTATCGGCGTGACTCACGTACCCGCGTTTCACGAACGGTGAGACGATGAGCAGTGGAACCCGAAAGCCGTATTGGTTGAAGGAGTAGTCGTACACGACCGTCGGCTCGAGCGGGTTGCAGGCCGGCGGTGGCCGGACGTGATCGAAGAACCCGCCATGCTCGTCATAGGTCACGAACAGCACTGTATTTTTCCAGACTGCGGGGTGCTCGAGCAAGGTCGTCACGACGTCATGGAGAAATCGCTGGCCGTCGCGGATATCGGATGGGGGATGATCGTCGTCCTCGGCGCCGCCGACCGCCGCCGGCAAGACACCGGTGTTGCCGCCGACGATGGCTACCTCGGGAAGCGTGTCGTTCCGCACGTCATCGACGAACGCCCCGTACGCGGCGGGAATGCCCGAAAGCCCCAGCCCTACCCAGACCGAAAACGGCCCGCTTTCGTCGTACACACGGTAGCTGTGTCCGCTTCGGTCGAGCTGACGCAAGAGCGTGTCGTGGGTGAGCCCGCAATCGAGCGTGACGTTCGGGTTGGTATCGCCGCCTTCGGCATAGCCGCACGTCGTGCCGGCCATGAAGAACAACCGGTTCGCCCAGGTGGGACCGAGCAACGACGAGAAGTGGCGATCGCTCGTGGCGAAATTCCGTGCCAGTGCATAGAGCGTGGGCAAGTCTCGTTGCTCGTAGTAGGCCATCGCGTTGCGCGTGCTCGCGGCGACGAAGCCGTTCAACTTGCCGTTGTTGAGCTGCAGGTGGGCGTCGCTCCACTCGTGGTTCACCTCGTTGCCGATGCAGTAGGAATCGGCCGGGAATCGAGTCACGGTACCGCCCCGCGCATCGGGGTTCGACGCGTCGAGCGGGGCCACATCGACGTCGGTGACGCCGGCGGAAGGCAGGTCCGAAAAGTAGTGATCGAAGCTGCGGTTTTCGAGCAGCAGCACGACGACATGGGCCAGCCCAGTCGGCCGCGGCGCATCGGGGCCGAGGCTCACTGCCGTCGTCGTATCGGTCTGGAAAGCGCACCGCGCGCGCTCTGCGAGCAGCGCGTCGTCGGGCTCGCCTTCGGTCCTCGGCGTTCCGTAGTGCTGGTCTTCGCACGTGGCCGGCTCGAGCATCGCGCCCTCGTTCCCGCACGCGACGGCCGCAAGGCTCGATGCCGCGAGCATCGCGACCTCGAACCAGGCGGCCGCCGTCAGGGCTCTCGCATCAGAACGCATAGTTCACCTGGTAATTCGTGCATGCGGAGCCGTTCAGCCGATCCACGACGAAGTAGGCTTGCCATTCGGGGGCGTGACCGAGCGCCGCCCACTCCGAATCGCAGGTGACATTCGTCGTGAGCGTGCCCTGGCCGACGCGACAGCAACCTTGGACCCCTTCGGGCATGTGATTTTGCGAGGCCGGATAGGGATCGCCCTCGCACTTGCTGAGGGCCGTCTTGCCGTGAGCGCACGCGACGAACAAACAGAGGCGAAGATCGTCTTCCTGCGTGATGAGTGTCGCGTGCGGTTGGGCACCTTTGCGACAGGGCGGACCGTCGGCGCGAAACACATCGGTGTCGTGTGACACGCTCCCGTGAAAGGTTTGGGTGTCACACTTCCCGTCGGGAAGGACGTTGGCCGCCACGACGTCCCCGTTGGGCTCGTACTCCGGGCTGCCCGTGCTGCACGCGAGATCGTCGAGCGTCGACCCCTCGTGGTGCCAGCAACCGGAAGGCGACGTCTCCGGTGTGCCGCACTGCTTGCTGCAGCCGGCAGCACTCGCGACGAGCACAAGCGCAGCGAGCCGACGGCGTTTCATGGCGTCATGCTCCAGCCGCACGTCTCGAACCACGTGAGATTGCCGCCAGGTAGCTGGCAGTCGAGCCCCGCGGTCTCGAACACCTTCGTGACCTCTTCCGTGTCCCAACACACGCAAGCGACGCCGCTCTTGGTGGTGGAGCACACGACCGACCGCACGCCGGTGCCTTCGCAGGCCCAGTCTTCTCGACAAGACTCGTCATTCTCCGCTGACGCAACGATGCGGCACGGCACGCCGGCGTCGGCTTCGTCCGGACGCGCGGCGGTGGGCTCTCCCTCGAGCTCGGCGACGTCGCCTCCGGCACACGCGGGCAGAGCCCAGACCAAGGCCAGGGCGGCGAGCCAGGGCGGCGGTACGCGGGTGGAGCGGGACACCTGCGACACCGGGTTCAATGCGGCGCTTCCGCGGGTGCGACCGGTGACGCGGAAGCCGCACCGGGGGCCTGGGTGGACGTTGCCGGGGGCGCCGCTGGCGCCGGGGGCGCAGACCCTGCCGGGGCGGCGCCGCTCGAGGCCGCGGGCGCCGCGGGTGGTTGGGACGTGTCGGGCGTGCCTTTCTTGTCGTCCTGCTTCGGCTCGTAGCTCACGATGTCGAACGGCAGCGAGAAGACGATACTCGGTATGAGCTGAAAGCCGGTGAGGCCCTTGACGGGATTGTCATTCGGCCAGATCTGGGACATTCGCATCGTGACGTAGGCGGACGCGAGCTGGAAGAACAACCCGCCCTCGATCCCGAAGTAGACCGAGCTGCGATCGCCCAGCACGTCCTTGCGCTGCTGCGCGGTCATGTCACCCCCGACCACGTGAGGCGCCAGCCCGAAGTAGGCACCGAGCGCTACCGGTCGCTCGACGTCCCCGGTGATCGTGCCAGAAACGCGGACCACGCCGCCCGCGAGCGCGCTGCCGCCCACTAGGTTTTCCTCGATGAGCGTGCCGTCGGGAAGCGTTGCACGCGTCTTGGTCTGCCCGACGTTCACGGCGACAATCAGGCCGAGCTGCAGGCCCGTGTACACCGGATCCGTTGCGCTGCAATCGACCTTGCAGCGCTTGCCGGAGTTCGCAAAGTACATGAAGCGTCCCGTTGCGCCGACGTTGGCCGCCGCCGGATCGAGCACGAAGTGTCCGTAGTCGGAGGCGAGGGCGTTCCCTTCGAGCGTCGCCACCGTGCCCTTGCGAATGATCGCGAGGCTGTCGGTGTAGACGGAGCGATAGCCCACTCCGAACCCGAAAGACGTCGAGAGATCGCTGAACTGGATGGATTGCAGCTGCGTGTCCGCCATCAACGACCAGTTGCCGGTGCGCACCTTGTCTGGCTTGGGCGCCGCACCGCCCGCCGGAGGCTGGGCGTCGAGATCCTCGGCATCGGGAGCGATGCCGCTCCCGGCACGTTTCGAGTCAGTCGGGTCCGCTTGCGCGCTCGGCGCGCCCAGCAAGACCGCGCCGGCCAGCGCGGCACCCCCGCCCCAGGTCACGAAGCTCCTGTCGAGTGTTTTCATGAGTGTCTTCTGCAGACTCAAGTACTCGCCCGCGCGCCGAGTCGAAATGGTCATTGTTTTCGTAGTCGACGTCGTTGATTGACGCGCGCCGCGGGCTCCCGCGACAATTGCGGGACCATGTTACGGAAGGGGCAATACGAGGCCGTTCCACCGGAGTTCTACGGGACTCCCAAGGAGATCTGGGGCTGTCGCTATCCGACTCGCGGTGGGTCGCCGCGAGCTCGGGCCGAGGCGTTCTTGAAAGAGCATGCGCCGCTCTTCGGGCTCGAGCCGGGGCTCGCCTCACTCGAGTTCGTCGTGACGCGCGCGAGCCTACGCGCGGCGCACGTGATCTTCGCGCAGAAGATCCACGGGCACCGCGTGCGACGCGGGTGGGTGAGCGTGCACTTGGACCGTCGCCGGCGGGTCTACCTCGTCAAGAATCGAGCGGTGCCGGGGGCGCTCTGGCCCAGGCCGGCGCTCGCCGAGCTCGGGCGGATGGTCGCGGCGGTGCAGGCAGCGAAGCGCGCGCTGCCGAGCGGTGTCGTCCTGCACTCGAGCGGCGCCGAACGCATGTGGTTTCCGGTGGACGCGGAGCTCGTGCCCGCGTTTCGGGTGCCGCTCGTGCGGCGTCGCCCGCGCGAGTGGTGGAACGTCTTCGTTCACGCGAGAACGGTCGGCCACGCTCTGGGACGTGCGGCGGAAGCTCGGCCGGCGGCGAGCCGATCGCGTCATCATCGAAAGCCATTTCCAGCTCGACCCCGATACGACGTTCGCCCGCGGCGCGCGCGCCATCCTCGACGCCAATCAGCACCTTTACGGTGGGGAGCACGACCGGTCCTTGCGCGCCGTCTTCAGGGCGCGCGCGATCGACATCCACGGCGAGTAGTCCGCTGAGCTCGTTTCCGCGGAGTACCTCGAGGCTTTGCCGCGAGGCGGCTAGGTGAGTCGCGCGAGGAGCGTCTTGAATTCGACTTGTTGAGTCGCCGTGAGGCGACCCAGGCGCTTGCCGAACGTGTCGGCGAGCAGCGCGAGGCCGCGCGTCGTCGCCTTCCTGCCTTCCGGAGTGAGCGAGAGCTTGTGGCGGCGGAGGTCGGTGTTGTCGATCTCGCGCTTCAGGAAACCGGCCGCTTCCAGGTGTTTCACGTACACGGTAACGCTCGGCTTCGGGATGAGCAGTGCGCCGGCGAGTGCGGCGGGATGCGGGTGCGCGTCGAGCTCAGCGAGGAGAAACAGCTCTTTGACCTCGAGGTCGAGCTTTTTGAGCGCCGGGGCAACCTCCGCGAGGACGGACGCGACGAGTCTGTAATTGAGCGCCCACACCTTCGTGACGTCGATTTTCGCCATGGGGGACTTGCCGAAGAGTTAGTTCAATCCTAAACAAGTTCACGAATGAACTAATTGTTGGTTGAACTAGTTCTACCACGGAGGTTTCCCATGGCTCTCGATCATTACGTCACACTCGGCCGATCCGGCCTGCGCGTCAGCCCCCTCTGCCTCGGTGCGATGACGTTCGGAGAAGACCTCGGCTGGGGCTCCTCGGTCGAAGAATCCCGGCAAATCATGGATCATTACATCGCCGCCGGCGGAAACTTCATCGACACCGCGAACTTCTACACGAAGAGCCACTCGGAGCAGATCATCGGTGACCACATCGGCCGCGACCCGGCCAAGCGCGATCGCCTCGTGATCGCGACCAAGTTCAGCGGCAACCTCTATCCCGGTGATCCCAACGGCGGCGGCTCCGGTCGAAAGTCGCTGCTCAACGCGTGCGAGCACTCGCTGCGCCGGTTGCAAACCGACTACATCGACCTCTACTGGCTCCACAACTGGGACGTCCACACGCCCATGGACGAAACGCTCGCGGCCCTCGAAGATCTCGTGCGCTCGGGGAAGGTTCGCTACATCGGCGTCTCGGATACGCCGGCCTGGAAGGTGGCGCAGGCGAACGTGACGGCGGAGTTCCGTGGCTGGTCCCGCTTCATCGGCCTGCAGATCGAGTACTCCCTGCTCGAGCGCTCGGTCGAGCAGGAGCTCGTGCCGATGGCCCAAGAGCTCGAGCTCGGCATCACGCCCTGGTCGCCGCTGAAGAGCGGCCTCTTGTCGGGCAAATACACGCGCGAGAACGCCGCCGACGCCAAGACCGACCGCGCGGCCTTCATGGCGCACCTCTTGAACGAGACGACCTATCAGCTCGTGGACGACCTCGCGACCATCGCGCAGGCGCACGACACCACCGTCGCGCGCGTCGCGCTCGCCTGGGTGCGGACGCGCCCGGGCGTGAGTTCGACGATCATCGGCGCGCGCCGGCTGAGTCAGCTCGACGACAACCTGCGCTCGCTCGACATCACGCTGACGGCGGAAGAGCTGACGCGCCTCGACGCCCTGACCAAGCCGAGCTTCGGCTTCCCCCAGAACATGCAGGCGATGTTCCCCGCCATCCACAACGGCGGCACCAGCGTCAACGGCGTGCAGGCACCGCCGTCTCGGTTCGTGCTGGGCGAGGGCGACAAGCCGTACTGACGTCAGCCGCGACGCGTTCGCCTCGGGCTCGTCCGAGCCAGTTCGGCGGCTGCCGCTTTGATCGCTGTGGCGTCTGCCCCGAGGACGATGCGGGTGTGATCGATCAGGCGCTTGATTGTCTCGCGCACGCTCGCCTTGGGTAGGGAGAGCGCGTCCTGCAGGTGCTGTGCGAGGACGGGCGAGAACAAGTAGTAGTTCGGTATGTCCGAGCGACGGCGAGCGCTGCGGATGAGCTGACGTAGGTTGAGGTGCGGGCTCACGCTCGTCTTCGCGGGGAAGAACGCGCCATCCCCCGTGCGCTCGTAGAATTGAGTCGTTGCCGGCAGCCCGACGTGCTGCTGCAGACGCGCAAATTCTGCCTTGCGCGAAGTGAGCTCGTCCAAAATGATCTGGAAGCCGATGTCCGGGACTGCGGATCGCGCCCATACGCCCAGGTACCATTCTCCGGAAACGGAGGTGTTGCCCGGTAGCGGGTGGACTTCGTACGCAGACTCGCTGGTGTCGGCCCCCACGAGGCTCAAATACCACTGTCGGGTCACGAGGGCAGAATCGGCCATGCCCACCCGCAGGGCGGGACGTCGCTGCCGGGCCGCCTGATAGCCCCTGCGGCAAAGTCCTAGAAAGCAGTCGAGCGCGTCATCGAAACCGTCAGCCTCGATCCAGCGTTTGAGCGCGTCGAAGGCCGGCTCGCCCTCGAGCGCGGTCGGCTGCGCACCGCTGAAGCCAGCGTGCATCTCGAGGAACAGGCAGCTGAAATTCTCCGGCATCTGCTGGGAGAAGTCGAAGAAGAGCTCCTTCGCGGACAGGTGCTTCTCTGCGTCGGCGGCTGCCTTGCGGAGCTTGCTCCAGCTCTTCAAGCTGCTCGCGTCGACGAGGTCGCTTCCGGTTCGCAGCGTCAAGAGCGCGATGTTCTCGTAGTAGGGGACCGCGACGACGTGATCGTCGGCGCGGTCGCTAGACGCAGGGTCTTTCAGCGTGATCCGCGCAATTTCTTTCGGATCCAGATCGCTCAGGCGCAGCCGGGTATTCGCTTCGGCGTGCTGGCGTCTGCGTTTGCCCGCCCGCCGGTTCGCCGTCGTCGCCGCGGGTGCCACCTCCCATTGCGATTGCTTGAAGGGGTGAAGCAGTCGCGACGATTTGAGCACCGGCAGCTGAAACTCGTCGATCTGCATGATGTGGAGATCAGAGGCTGCCGACAGCGCGCCGAGCTGGACGGCATCGGTGAGGGTCGTGCCGTCGAGCTTTTCGATCGAGACCTTGGTCATCAGGACCGACTGCAGGCGTTGCTCGAGCCGCGCGAGGTACGGATCACGCTGTGGCTCGTCCTCAGCGGTGAACAACCTGAGCGTCGTGCTGACCTCGACCACCTCGGGCGGTGACATCGGGCCGGTGTTGCGCAAGCGCAGCAACGAGGGCGACAGGCGCAGCTGCCCGCCGAAGACCGTCGCTTCGTGCCAGTCGTGGCTGCCTGGTTCCGACGGAGTCCGAATGACGCGGCAGAGAACGCGCGATGCCCCGTTGTGCTCGACCCGCTCGAAGTCGATGAGCGCGGTGACGCGATCGACCAGGACCCGTTGCAGCATCGAATCGCGCTCGGCATCGCGCTCCGCGCAAACGAACACGACAGACGCGTTTTCCTGCTGGAACAGATCGATCAACGCCGCGCCGAAGCCGGGGTCGTTGTGGATGAACGGTGCCGTGACGTCCCAGCGGCCCGCGTTCGCGAAAGCCACTCGGTCATACACGATGCCCTGGTCGCGCGCCTCGGCGAATAGCCGCTTGATCTCCAGGAGCAAGCGACCTGGCTGCACGTAGCCGCTCCCGAACGGAAAGTGGTCCACCGTCCCCTCGGCGTTCTGGGTCAGCGAGTACGCCTCGCTGTATGCTCGTAGGGGACGGTTGGAGCGGTCGGTGAGGAACAGCGACCGGCGCTCCAGATGCCCCCACGGGCGATCCTTTCGCTCGTGCGCCAGAAAGCGCAGAGCGACCAGAGTTTTCATACTGCCCAGAGGTCCGCGGAATGCGAACGTGTGTCCCTGCTTGACCTTGCCGACCAGCTTCTCGAACTCCGGCCAGCCGAATTCGAGATCATCGGCGTCTCTCCCCGGTGGTGGGGCCGGAGTCAGCAACGAGGACATCGCCGGCGACGAAGGCGAGATGGAGACCCCCGTCCCACCCGCGAGCGACACCGGGTGCTGCCCACGACGTTCGCGCTGGAAGCGCGATTTCTTCACCTCGATGAAACGTTGCTCGTACTCGTGGACCTTCTCGCTGAAGAGCTCAATCACGATATCTGCCATGTAGGGCAGCTCGTCGAGCCAAGCGCGTCCGTCCGGGGGCGCACTCTGCGAATCGTGATCACGCTCCGCAACAATCAGAAGATTCGCGCCGCCTTCGCGTACGTCGTCGATGAGCTTACCGAGCTCGTCGCGGACGACAGCAGGACCGCCCTCCAGCCCGAAGACGCTGTTGATCGGATCCAACACCAACAGCTTGAGCGGTGCGCCCCCCTTTGCGCTAGTGTCGCTCGAAGTCGCCTGCTTGCGCAGCTCGACGAAGAGCTCGCGGCAGCTCTTGCGCAGGTCTCGCCGGTGTTTGATGTCCAGGCGCCCGCCCGCACCCGGAGTCTCGTGGGTGTCTCCTGCACCTCCGCGCGTCGGCCGCAAGCCTTCGAGCAGGTTGAAGTTGGCCAGGTACGACTCGATGGCACTCATCGTGTCGTCGAGCGGGATGATGGAAGCGAGCCCGCCTTTACGCGCCACCTCCGCCGCAATGCAGAGGCTCAGAATCGATTTTCCGCTGCCGAACGGCCCGCGCACCACGATGACGCGCCCCGGCGCCCTGTCCGCGAGGCTCAGCCCACCTTCGAACAGCACGTCGAGGCCCGGAATCCCCGTGCGAAAACCAAACAAGCGCGATGTGAGCAGTCCAGGATCGAGCCATTCGCGCCGGATGCGGAGGTCGGTGGCCGGGCGACCGTGCGCGAGCTCCTCGAGCGAGAACGCTACATCGAGAAACAGGTCGAGTTCGCTCCCGATCCAACCGGACTTTAGCGGATAGCGGTGCCTCCGCGCCTGGTAGAAGGCTCGAATATCGTGCGTCCCTTCCGCGTCGTCGAGCTCGGCCTTGAGCTCGGCCGAGAGCGCACGGAAGGCCGGCGCAACCTCGGACAGGGAAACATTGCCATAGTTGGCTCGAAGCTCGTGCCACAAGAGATACGCAACGTCCGCTTGGAGTTTCGAGGATGCGACGTCGTCCGCCAGCCGCGATCCGGGGCACATGAACGGTCGCAGGATGGTGTGAGTCTCGAGCAGCGAGACGCGCCCCCCCTCCTTCACGACCAAGCCGAGGTCGAAGACCTTACTCGCCCCACCGTAGCGTTGAAGCTCGGCGACGGCCTTCGTCTTCCAGCTGCGCAGCGTCGTTGACGAGATCGGAAGGAGTCCGCGCTCGACCCTGCCGTTCCCTTCTTTGATCGCGTCCCACAGCGCGCGGCGCAAGCTCAGGCCAGTCCTGACGAATCGGCCGAGATCGAGCGAACGAGGGCCGGGCACGGGACGTCAACCAGTCGACGCGCGCGGGGGGCCTGATTCGGTGGACGGAGGTTTGGACGAGCGTCGCTCCGAGCTCGGGGGATACGAGCGGCGCGCTGGCTTCGGGGGCTCGTTGCTCGGCTGTGAGGCGAGCTCCATTTCACCGAAGGTCATACTCTTCTCGAGTTCCTCGGCGAAGAGCGCGGGCTCCTCGTGCTTCGTCAGCGCTGCGTCAACATCATCCTTCAAAGCCTGCGGCCAGCGGGACGCGTACGCCTCCTCGACGAACGACGAAAGAACCGCCGACCCGTCGTGGTGGCGGCGCAGATCCAAGACGGCATCCTCGATCGCGCTACGCCTTTCCGTTTCGGGGATCGCCCGCCAATACGCTTGAAGATACGCAGCCGCCTGCGGCTGGTGCCGCAGCGCAAGGAACGCCACGCGCGCATAGCGTGGGTCGTCCAGCAGCTTCTTCCACACCTTCGAGGCCATGTCGGGGCGCTGCCTGGCCGCCACCTCGAGCCAACGCAGATCGAAGTCGTGGTCGCGCAGGTCCGGCCTTTCGGACGCCTTCTCTGCGACGGTTTGCAAGAGCCAATTCTTGGCCGAGGCGGGCGCAGTGATGGCGGCAAGCGAGAGCAGCGATTCGAGCGCGTCGCGCTCCTCGACGCTGCGCGGCTTGTGACGCTTCCACTCTGCTTGAAGGCGCAGGAGCAGGCCCTTCTCGAGGATCCTTTTCAGGTCAGCCGTCGTCGATTCGGGCGTCCCTTCGTTTTCGCAGCGGCGCCACAGGTTGACGAAGAGATCCTCCGGCTTCGTGTCCACATCGACGAGGCCGTGTGGATCGACTCGCAGCATGCGGGCGTGGATCCAGTCCGCGATGCGCTCGGGGCTGGCTGTCGCGCCGAGAACGTCGAGCCGGATCTTGCCGCGCCCATCCCGCTCCACGACGAGATCTTGGGCCTGCGCACCCGGCTCGTCGAGCAGCCGCCGCAGTTGGGGATCACGGCCAGGGTGTTGCATACCGGGGGAGTCCATTTTGACCCTGATCAGTCCCTAACGCAAAAATTCGATGAGACAGGAACCACTCGCGCCAGTGTTTGGGGTGGCTCACAAGCCTCCGGAACACCTTCCATAGTTGGGTCCCGCGAAATCGTCCAGCCGTGTGACTGCGGGGCTCTAACCCCTTTGAATTGCCCGCGCCAGCCCGCGTCGGCGAACGTGGGGAACCGCAGCTCGTCCTCCGCTGTCGTCTCGTATTTCACGACGACTAGTGGCCCCGTCATCTCCTCGTGGGGCTCGGGCCCGAGGCGCTCGAAGAGCTCCTCCGCGTCGCCTTCGAGCTGTCCCGGTTTGCTCTCGAAGGTCACGAACTGGGAAGGCCGCAGCGTCAACTTGACGCGGTCCTTGAACACGCTCCAGCGTTCGGGAGCCAGCACGTATTTCTCGAGCTCGCTCCACTCGACCGTAGGAACTTCGGACTGGGCGTCGTTCAGCATTGTCCTCAACGTGTGGGCCATTCCCGCCGCGCCCTCGCTGGCTTCCAGCTCCCGCACGATCCATCCGAACAGGCTCGTTGCGCTCACGAAGCGGTAGACGGTCCTTGGCGGCTCAGCGAGAGCCCTGCCGCTCAGCGCGTGCTCGGCGACTCGACCGTCGTACGCCTTCGCGAACTCGGGATCGGGATCGGGCCAGCCCTTCTTCGACAGTGTGCGCAGCACCGCGGCGAACAGATCCGGATCAGGCGATTCGCCCTCTCCACACAGCATCTCCTCAGCCTCGATATTCCGCATCACCTTGGCGGCAGTCGCTTGCTCGCGCGGCGTCACCCGCCCCGAAATCTTCTTTCTTGCCGCCACCCACTGGTTGCTTCCCTCGATTCCTAAAGCCGATTTTCCGTCCTCGTAAGCCGTCACTGCCACTCCCTCGGGTCCGTTCAAGGCGCCCCAATCGAGTGTTCGATATCAGTCAACGCAGAGCGAGAGTGCAAGGGGAATCTATTTGATGTCGATACACACTCGTCCGCGACCAGGGGCATATGCTGGCCGCCCGGCCGACGATGGCCCCTCCACGGCCCGAATTCGAAATCCGGAACAAGTCAGCCCTAGCGAAAGCAGTCGTACCCGTACGTCGCTCGCGAGTCCGGGCTCGGCGCCTTGCCGTCGTCTTCGGTCGCGGTGAGGCGGTTGCCGCCGGCGTCGTAGGTGACGGTTTCGATCGTGTCGAGGGTGCCGTCGCCGTCCGAATCCTCCTCCGTGCGCACGAGGTTGCCGGACGTGTCGTAGTCGTAGGTCGTCGTGTCGATGGCGATGCCGTCGATGCCGTTGTCGAGCTCCTCGCGGACCACGCGACCTTCGTCGTCATACTCGTAGGTGCGCTGCCACTGCAGCGAGATGGAGACGTAATAGACCTCGCTCACCAGCTGGTCTTGGGAGTCGTAGGTTTTGGTCCAGGTCGAGGGGCGGTCGCCGGTGACCACTTCCTCGATCTCGTTGCCGCGGTCGTCGTACGTGAGGCTGGTGCTGTACTCGGCCGTGCCGTCGCCGTTCTCGTCGACGTCGGCGCGGACGAGCTTGCCGCCGGAGTCGTACGTGTAGTCGAAGATGTCGTAGGGGCCCGCGCTCGAGAGCGACTCGATGTGGACGACGTTGCCGCCGGCGTCGTAGGTGCGCGTGCGGTGGAAGTCGAGGTTCCCGTCGTTGTCCGAGTCGGTCTGCTCGTCGATGAGGTTCCCCGCGTCGTCGTAGGTGTCGATCTCGCTGAACTCGACCGTGCCGTCGGCACCGGAGTCCGAGCGCGTGCGCTTGGTGTGCGCCGTATCGTCGTATTCGACCGTCGTTTGCGAATCGAGCGTGCCGTCGGCGTCCCAATCGGTCGCGAGCAGCACGAGCCGTCCCTTCGCGTCGTAGTCGAACGTTCGGATGTTGTCGGGAACGCCGTCGAGCCCTACGTCGGTGACGATGCTGCACGGGCCGGGCACCGCGTGGTCGAGCCCGCCGTCGCCTGTGTCCGTCCCTCCCGCGCCCAGCGCGCCCGCATCGTTCGAGCTCGAACCGCCGTCGTCACGCCCGCCGGCACCCGAGGTCCCCGCTTTTCCGGCGCCACCGCCGGCGCCTGCCGTCGCCGCCCCCGCCGTCGCCGCGCCCGCCCCCCCAGCCAAATTCGCTGCTCCGCCCGCGCTCGTGCCCGAGACTCCCGCCGCCGCTCTCCCGCCGGAAGCACCAGTGGCGCCCGCGTTGCCGCCCTGCGCGGCATGGGTCCCCGCCGCTCCCGAAGTGCTCGTCGCCGTCTTCCCTCCGTGCCCTTCGGACTCTGCAC
>Ga0070682_100000409_pt1 | contig 28092 bp, 28 predicted proteins | sample KBSC63LmetaG_FD_64668 | JGI IMG/M metagenome (GOLD analysis project Ga0070682, IMG submission 64668) | Corn rhizosphere microbial communities from Kellogg Biological Station, Michigan, USA - KBS C6-3L metaG | ecosystem: Host-associated > Plants > Roots > Rhizosphere | place: USA: Michigan...
TTCATCAACGAGATCTACAGCGACGCCGTCATCAAGAAGTACATGACGCTGTCGCAGAGCTTCCTGGTGATCGTGGACATCGCCTACATGACGAGTGCGAAGATCGGCATCGATCACGCAGACTTGCCCGGCATGTTCACGGCCTATCAAGATCCGACTTACCCTCTGATCGTGAACTACGGCAAGGTGGCGGAGTACTGGAAGACGTTCGAGAGTGGTTACTGGTCCGTTTCGGTCCAGGACAGCTACATGCGCAACTTCGTCATCAGCGAAAAGCCGATCACCCAGCAGCAAGAGGTGAGCGACAATCTTCTCGCGGGTAACCCCTTCTACCACAGTCGTGGCTTCCTGCTCCAGTTGGCAGGTTATCAGTCACTCTAAGACAGGCACACTATGAGAAGCGTATCCGACCCTGGGATAAGTTACGACGACTACGTGGTCCCTGTGTCGCTGGGCGGCACGGGGAGCAACGATTTGAACGTTGCCGCTGCAAATCTGAAGCTGGTGCGCCAGTCCCAGATCGGACAGGCCAATGGTCCTATGGGTCTGGACGCCCTCGGTCAACTCGATCCTGCGAAATTCTCAGGATTGCCCGCCACCAACCGAGTGAACGTACAAGGCAACTTTGCGGTCATCATTAGCACCACGGTGCAGTTCGTCATCACCGACTACGACAGCTTCAAGAGCTACACCGTGTCGGTGAGCGTCGGCACGGTGAGCCGCTCGGGTGACACCATCACCTACACGGCACCGGGCACCGCACAAGCAGCCACGCTCACTATCAACGGTCGTCAGATGACGATCAATGTGAATGTCCCGGCACCTCAGCAGCCGGTCATCAGCGCGCCCACGAACGGTTCGACGAACCAGCCGACGGCTTCTCTGTCCGTGACGGCCTCTGCGTTTGTCCCCGTGGGCGACTCATCGACCCACACGTCGTCGGACTGGCAGCTGGCGACAGACTCTGGCTTCACATCGGTCATTCTGCAGTCGCTCAACGACACCACCAACAAGACGACGTGGAATCCGTCAGTGACCCTGAACGTGAACACCACGTACTACCTGCGGGTGCGCTACAAGGGTTCCAACGGCAACTTCAGCAGCTACAGTGCGACAAGTAGCTTCACCACCAAAGCCATCGCTGAGGCCACGGTGGAGTCCGCAATCGTGCCGTCCGATTACGGCAGCACCAGCAGTGTTCCTTTCGGCCAAGTCATCAGCGTGAGTGATGATGGTCTGCGCATCGCCACCATTGGCGCACGCGGTAGCAGCACCGGTTACGGCACGACAGGCTACTGGATGCGTGGCTATGTCTTCCACAAAGTCAACGGTACCTGGACCAAGGTCTTCACGCGTGATCTCGATGCGAATACCCCTAACACGGGTTCTATGTCGGGTTCAAGCAGCTACTTCTACCTCAACCAACTGAGGATCAGTCCGGACGGTAATCGTCTCTTCGGCATGGACTGTACCAACGGCAACGGTTGGACGGGTGGCGGTAACGAGATGTACATGGACGGCCAGCTGACCATCTATACCTGGAACGGAAGCACATACGTGCTGGAGACGACGCTGACCAACCAAAGTGGCAGCACACGCTACCAGTTCTTCGCTGCCATGCTCGGCATGAACCAAGATGCCAGTCGCATCGTGGTGTGCGCGCCGACAAAGGGTACGGGTTCGATCAACGCTGAAATGCAGTATTGGACGCGAAGCGGTACCACGTGGACGGCGCGCGGCATCAGTGCGAGTCGGCGCTACATCGGCAGCTTCTACGGCTTCAACTCCATTTCCATGTCAACAGACGGCACGCGTTTTGTGGTGACGTACTGGAATCCCAACGGCAACAACGCCAACACAACCTCGGTATGGGCGAGCGTCTACACGCTTACCGGCACGACGTTTGCCTTCGAGCAAGACATCAGCATCACCATCGGTACTGGTAACCAGACTCCGGGTCGTAACGTCTCCATGAATGGAGATGGCTCCGTGATCGCCATGAGTTCTGGCAACACCAACAACAACAGTGACATCAATGCACTGTCCGCATACACCGGTTCGGTGTACGTCTTCACACGCAGCGGCACCACCTGGAGTCAACAGCAGCGCATCATCAACGATGACGTCAGCGTGAATGAGAACTTTGGCTTCGAAGTCAAGCTCAACACCGCAGGCGACAAGATGCTGGTCAGCGCCTACTCGCTGAACTACAACTCACAAAGCAACCGCGGCGCCTACTACCTCTACACGAGGACGGCTGGTGTCTGGTCTCGAAGCACCGTCGTTTCGGGCTCCACCGTCGGCGCAAGCAGTTTCTTCTCAGGCTACCTGGGAGCCAACTCGACGCTGACTGTCGCCGTGGCATCTGGACGTCCGACGACAGCCCTGCCTTCATGGCAAGCGATGTACGTCTTCAACTAACAACCCCGTCTTTTTGAATCTCAGGAGCACACATGCGTGAAGTGTCCGATCCCACCGTCAACTACGAGGACTATGCAGTCCCCGTGCTGCTCGGTGGCACAGCAGCAGCCACTCTGACCCAGGCTGCCAACAACCTCAAATTGGTGCAAACGTCCCAAGTCGGTCAGGCCAATGGTCCTGTCGGTCTGGACGCCACCGGCAAGATCGATGCGTCCAAGTTCTCTGGCATCTCCGGCACCAACGCTGCGAACGTCCAGGGCAACTTCGCCCAACCCATCAACACGACGGCCAACTTCGTCATCACCGACTACGACAGCTTCAAGAGCTACACCGTGTCGGTGAGTGCGGGCTCCTTCACCCGCAATGGCGACACCATCGCTTTCACGGCACCCGGTACCGCACAATCGGTCACGATGACGATCAACGGTCGCGCCCTCACAATCGCCGTGCAAGGCATCCAACCCGCCAAGCCCACGCTGGCTGCTGTCGACCAAGCCGGTTCGGCTGCCAGCACCGCTGCACTGGTGCTCACGGGCAGTGCGTTCGCGATGAACACGACCAGCGCCAACACGCACCTGAACACCGACTGGCAGGTGGCGAGTGACGCCAACTTCAACAGCATCGTTACGCAGTCGCTCACCGACGCGACCAACAAGACGACCTGGACGTCGGGCAACCTGTCCCTGTCCACGACCTACTACGCCCGTGTTCGCTATCGCGACAACACCAGCACGGTCGGCGACTGGAGCAACACGCTCGTCATCACGACCAAGGCCAGCTACGTGCTCAACAGCGAGCAAGCCCAGCTGGCTCCGACCGTCAAGAACACCAGCGCCTCCTTCGGTTGGGCGATGGCTCTGAGCGCCGACGGCAACCGCATGGTGATCGGTGCCACGGGTGACAAGAACGTCAACAACTTCGGTTCGGGTTGCGCCTACGTGTTCCTGCGCGTGGGTTCAGCCTGGAGTCAAGAAGCCAAGTTCGAAGCCGTGCCCACGATGGTCGGCAACAACAACTTCGGCTACTCGGTCGGCATCTCCAGCGACGCTTCTCGCGTGTGCGTGGGTTCACCCTCGGACAGCAACGCCACGCCGCCGGTCGGCGCCGTGCACGTCTATCTGCGCACGGGCACCACCTGGGCGCTGGAACAACGGATCTCCGATCCTGCACCCACCTCCACGGCCGGCAGCGGCGGTGACCCGGCGTCCTACTTCGGTTCTTCGTGCATGATGGACTACGCGGGCACTCGCATCATCGCAGGAGCCTACGGCAACGACAGCGGCGGCGTCAACCAAGGTCGCGCGCACGTCATGGTTCGCTCTGGCGTGACCTGGTCGCTGGAGCAGTCGATCGCGTGCCCTGCGGGCATTGCGACGGACTTTTCCGTGACGGGTGCTCAGAACTTGTTCGGGCGCTTCGTGGCGATCTGTGGTGACGGCACCCGTATCGGGGTGTCGACGCTCGGCTACGTGAGCGGGTCCTCCGACATGCGGATCTGCATCTTCAGTCGCTCGGGTAGCGTCTGGTCGTTCGAACAGTACATCACGTTCGCTTCGAACAACGCGTACCTGCAGATTGCGTTCGACGGCACGGGCACCCGCTGCGCTGTGGGTCGTTCGGATGAAACCATCAACTTCAGCAGTGACGGTGCGGTGTACATCTACAGCCGCTCGGGCTCGGTGTGGACGCAAGAGCAAAAGCTCAGCATCAGCGTGAACTCGACGAGCAACAACCGATTCGGCTACTCGATCGCACTGAACAGCGCTGGCAACTCCATCGCCATCCTGCGTCCGAACGATAACAACGCGTCGTACGGCGGTGCGCTGTACAACTACATCCGTTCGGGGGTGACCTGGACACTCAACAAGAAGCTCAACGGCTCCACGATGGTCTCCCAGATCGCCAACGCAGCGGCACTCTCCAGTGACGGCACGACTGCCGCCATCGGTTACCCCAGCAGCTCGGTGAGCGGTACGGCCTGCGGTTCGGCCTTCATCTTCACCTACTGACGACAAAACAGCATACGACCCCCGGGGACCGCAAGGCCCTCGGGGGTCTATGCCGTCAACCCATGACGATTTCGTAGAGCTTCTTCAGGCTCTCCAGTTTTTCCAGGATCTTGGTGTCGCCAGACAGCATCACCACTGCGGCGATACAGCCCAGCAGGAACATGACCACGAGCACGAAGCCCACTTTGAATCCCCAGACCTTCATACCGATCAGGGCTTGTTGGTTTTGAACTTCGAGCTGCTTCTCGACTTCTTGCAAGTCCGCAGACGTTGCAGGAGGCGAAGCCGGTCGTGCGGACGGGTCCTTGGTATCCGTTTCCGAGAGGATCTTCTCCTCCACCATGAAGGCAAAGCCAATGAGGCCTCGCAGAAGCACACGCTTCTCCACGGTGGTGAGCGAATTGAAGATCGACAGGATGTTGTCGTAGACCTTGCCGTTGTATTGATCGTTGGCCACCTGGCGGATCTTGGAGATCACCAGGGCCAGCGAAATGCGGGGTTTGTTCCTGTTGGACATGGTGTCTGCGTCACACCGCCGGGATCGAGGGGTCTGCCTGGTTCAGCGGACGAGCGACTTGCTGCCAGAAGGCATCGATGAAGTTGCGGGCATCTTCTTCCTCGCTGGCAGCGGGAACGACCTCCTGTGGCTTGAAGGCGAGGTGACCCACCTTCAGGCGGATCCTGATGTCCTTGATGTCCGGGAACTCCTTGGCCAGGAAGTTCATGATGTTGTCCACTTCGACATCGATCTTGCACATCGGCACGATCTGGTCGCTGGCATCCTTGTAGACATCGATTTCGTACTCGACGTTGGGGATGTCCACCTTGGTGGGTCCAGCGTCGGGTTGCATCACTTCCATCGTCACGCTCTCGGAGACGAAGACGTAACGGGTCTTGACCAGCTCGCGGCTGGCGACCTTCTTGAAGTTCTCGTAGAAGTCCTTGTCGACTTCGACGTTGTTCTCGATCATGGCCTCGACGAGGTTACCACCCTCGTGCTCGCCGCCCTTCACCTTGAAGGTGAAGGTGTAGCTGTCCACGCCGTCCTTGGTCACCCTGCGCACACGCGAGGTGTGGCCGGTCTCGAAGCGCACTTCGAGCTGGTGGTGGTCTTCTTTGCGCGTGCACTGCTCCAGACCGGCGAGATCACCGATCTTGCAGTACAGAACGATCTCCGTTTCGATCGCCTTCACGCTTTGTGCAGCCGACGAGTCATCTTCGTTGGCCACACGGTTGAAAGGTTGAACATTCATTTGCTGTCCTTCAGTGCATCTGCAATGACCTTCTTTTCGTTCGCTTGGAACGTTGCGATGCCAGCAATCTGGTCATTGCAGTTCTTGAGGTCGCCCAACAGATTCACCGTATAGGTGGACAGGACGTCGACTTGTTCCTTTTGCGACAGGGCAATGAAGGAGTCACGAGCCGGGGGCGCCGTGACAGGACACTTGGTCAGCAGGTGGCGAGGCGTCTCGACCAGACGCACTTCAGGCTTGGCCACGTACTCCTTTTGAGTGCTGGCGCAGCCCACAAGGAAGATGACCACCAGCGCCAGCAGAAGGAAGCCGACGTACTTCATGAATTTGGGGAATGGGGCGCTCATGCTGCGGGCTCCAGTTTCGGGGGAAGTTGACTGCATTCGGGTGCATCATTGAACGAGCAGAAGGTCTGCCAGATGCTGTTGATGTGCACCAGCGAGATCTCGCGATGCTCGATGAGCGGGTCGATGTGTTGCTCTTCGATGGCCTTGATCTTCTCGGCCTTGTCGGTGAGCACCTTGGCAACCACCTTCTTGGTGACAGTTTCGGCGGCGCGCTTGTCTTCAAAGGACTTCTGGGTGTTCTCCAGTGTCCCGTCAGAGACCTTCTCAGCCACGACGTGCGCTTCGTTGATGGTCGCCAGGGTGTCGACGTTCTTCTTGGCGACTTCGAGCTCCTTCTTGAGCGTGGCTTTGGTCTCCCAGCCGAGCCAGCCCGCCACCGTGGAGATGGCAGGAGCGAAGGTGAAGTAAGCGACCACAGCCAGCACGACGGCTGCGATCCAGAAGAGTGGGTTCTTGCCACCACCAAAGAAGGCGGACACGGCACTGAATACGAGGGACCACATGGTCATGCTCTCCTTGACTGAATGAGAGTGATACCAGCGGCGATCGCATCGAAGGCGTGCTGGCTTAATTGTTCTACAGGGGTGACGAGCACGTTCAGGAGGTTCGGGTAAGCGAGGATCGCACGCTGAATCTCTTTCTTTTGCTCTTCGGTGTTGTTCTTCACGGGGCGAGCACCAATGGCTTGCTTCGTGGTGCTTGGTGCAAACGTGTAGTACTTGACGTTGTTGTTCCATTCCACGATGGACATCAACAGCACGTTCATCACTTCCACGAGCGGTGCGTATGCTCCCGGGAACTTCTTGTTGAAGAAGGGAGACTCCGACGCAATGATCGCAGGGTTGGTGTTGGCGAGCACGTACAAAAACGCTTGCTTGAGTTTGAAGAGCTTGACCGTGCGCTCCAGGTGGGTTTCATCGTCCACTCCGGAGAGATCCAGCAGTTTGTCGTTGACCAGTGTGAAGGCTTCGATCTTCACGATCTCGTCCGTACCGTACGTCAGTTCGAACGTCGCCACACCGGTATTGCTGAGACCCGGATCAATTCCCATCACAGTGTAGGTATTGAAGTGGTCAGGTACAATTAACGGCATGGAATATACCCTTTCGTACGCAGTCAGAATAACTATACGATCATAGGTACCCAGGGCTTTTTATGGCCCTGGGTACCTGATGAGGTGTGGTTTAGACGCCGGAGAGGACGAGCATGGGCTCGACGCTGCCCACGTCGAACGTCACGTCGATGCCGTTGTTCATGAACTTGGCAGCGAAGAACGAGGAGACGAAGGTCGTGATCTGGCAGCCGATCACTTCGGTGTAACCGACGGTCGCACCATTGAAGTCACCAGAGACGACGCGGTCAGCGCCGTGGCACAGGCCGATCTCGGAGATGATGGCGTAGTTGTCGTTGCCGTAGATGATGTTCACGGCGTTGAGCAGCTCGCTGATGTCGTTGGCGGTGAGCTTGAACGGCACCTTCGAGGTGGAGGCGATGTAGTCGCTGCCCGTGACCAGCGTCTGACCCGGCGGCACGTTGGGCGGCGTGGGGTTCAGGTCGTCCAGCGTGTAGTTGAACGGCGTGGAGGTGACGGTGTCGCCATCGACCGTGCGCAGCTCCAGCGTGGGGCTGGTCGCGCTCATGTCGAGCTTCTTGGCGTAGTAGGCGACGTAGGTGACGTTGTCGTGCTGCTCGATGCGGCGCAGACGGTAGTTCACGCGTTCTTGCGGCGTCAGGTCCTCGTTGGGCAGACGCAGCACGAAAGGCAGGTGGTTGTACAGGCCGGCGTGGTTGGGGGTGTGCAGTTGCGGCTCGGGGTACGGAATGTTGTCCGGACCCGTGATCATGCGGTGACCCTTGTTGCCGATCACCACGTACTGCATGCTCGGATCATCGTCCTCGGCCAGGGCCGTGGTCTCTTGAATGCCGAACTTCTGATTCAGGGAGCTGTTGGGTTTGATCTCCAACTGCGCACCCACGAGCTGTGTGGTCTGCAGGTTGGCACCCGCAGCCGCGCGAACAATGTATTCCATCGATGGATCCTCTTAGAAAGGCACAGAAGCTAGTTGACGTTTTTGGTCATCGGATAACGAGTCGAAATACTCTTTTCCGATGTAGGCTGCGCGATCGCTCACTTGAGGATCTTTTCCGGGGTAGTCCGCGTCCAGGTTGAACGAGAGGAAAGGCACGTTGAACGACTCAGCGAAAGACGCTTTCATCGCCACCACGCTTTCATCAGGCACCTTGACATCTTGATGACCCATGGTCTCGGCGATGCCTTGGACAGTAGCGGCGGTTTCCACTTCTTCCAAGACGTGACCCAGGCCAGGAGCGTCGTTGATGCGGGAGTTCATCTCCAACCATTCGTGCTGCAACCCCATGTTCTTGAAGTTGCCGGGACGCACCATCGGCCAGTTGAGCAGGATCACGTCCGACTCATTGATCTCACGGATGGTCTGGATGGAGTAGCTGGAGAGCTCCATCATCATCTCGATGAGGAAACGCTGGATGTTCTTCAGGAGTTTGGTGTCATCGATCGTGAGACCGGTGGCTTCCGTGAAGATCTCCAGCATCAGCTCGCCGGCTTGATCGGTGGTGAAGTCGTACAGCGGCAGGTTCATGGCCGTGAGCCATTCACCCATGCTGGCATAGGGCGTGTCGAAGACGATCGTCTCGTCGTGGTACAGCTTCAGGACCATGCCTTGGACGTAGCCACGCTTTTCGTAGTCGCCGATGCCCGACGTCAAGTACCAGTGAGCCTTGGCCTGCTGGTAGATCTTGTACGACTGGTCGAAGAAGGCTGTCGAGGAGAAGCACTCCACAAGCGTGGGTTGTGCGTTCAGGATCTCGTTGGCCAGATCAGTGAGTTCAGGGAACCTCACCAGGTCCACGACCGATGTCAGATCGGCAATCGAAGGCTTCGGATGATTGCGCGCCTTGATGTTGGTGTATTCAGGAATTTCCGTGACATCAAAGCCAACCGACTTCCAGAACACGTACTGGTAGTAGATGAGCGCGTCCTTGGCCAAGAGCGAGCGAGGTTCACCGGTCTTGGGGTCCTTGAAACGCACCGCAACGTTGTACAGACCGTGTGTGGCCATGAAGGCCCACTGACGCATCAGCACGCGCGGCAACGGATCGGGCACAGCGTTGCTGTAGTCCACCATGTTCGATTCCAAGTCCTTGGACTGGATCACCGAAGAGGGGCTGTTCTTGAAGTCCTGCGTGTCTTGCTCGGCGCTTGCCACGTAGTAGCGCTGGTTGCCGAAGGCGAGATCGATTTCCTTCACGTAGAGTTGGTTCACCGGCAGGTAGCTCACCTCAGCCGTGTTGAACTCATCGTTGATGGGCTTGCGACGCGCTTGGATCTCAGGGTAGAGATCCTCATCGAAGTCGTTCAGATGACGCACCGAGTATTCCGACACGGGAATGTGGCGCTCGGTGAGGATGTGTTGCAGCAGCGTCTGGAACGTCTCCACACTGCCCGCGTGGCGCATCACGTAGTTGATGTTGCGGTAGAACCACAACGACTGCTTGAGCGTCAGGTAAGGCAGGTAGCGGTGCAGTTCTTTGTGGCTGGCCAGGTATTCACGGATGTGAAAGCTGTGCACCTCGTTGGTGTGGCAGCGCTTGGAGCGCAGGTTCAGGATCTTCGGATAGATGTGCAAGTACATCAGGGCGTGAGCGGCCGCGTTGTACAGACTGTCCGTGACCCCAAAGGCTGGAACGTCCCAGCGATGGCGGTACTGTTGAATCCAGCGCTGCAGTTCTGGGATGAGTGTTTGTTCTTGCTGCTCCACGAGCTCACTCGGATACCCAAGGATCGAAGCGTCGTCTGCGGCGATCGCTTGCGTGATGTCCACGGGGTACAGGATGCCGAGGATCAACTGATCCTGATCGGGATACTGGTTGAGCAAGCTGTAGTAGTAGCGCGTTCCGTACTGGTACGCTTCTCGGGTGGAGGTGTGCACCGCGAGGTTGGCTTTGGTGAAGGCGATCTGCTGGAGCGTGTCCAGCGACGTGACCGTCATCACCTTATCAGTGGGGTGATATTCACCCGCAATGTTGAGGTAGTACTTCCAGGAGCTCGGATCCAAGGGATCCACCGCCGACCCGCCGTACTTGAGCTCCATTTGCTGGTTCACGAGCACTGCGCTGATGCTGGATTTGATCACCAGCGTTTTGGCCAGCGTTTTGCACTGTTCCAGATAGGTGCCCAGGAAGCTGCTTCCGAGCACAGGGGTTGTCGCCATGGGAGAGAATCCTTGGTGGAAATTGCTTATTTCACGCTAATTTTTTGGTGACACAAATTCAATTGTGAGGTGCCTCGACATGAGGAAGCAAATTGGCCTGCCTGCGTTGATTCACGATGTGAGCAATCGCAAGGGCGCTTATCCTGCACTAAAACTTGTGCAACAAGCACCTGACACAGCTGCTCTCGTGAGCAAACTCGTGCAAGGTGATCTGGGTCAGTTCGACATCAAGCGTAAAAACGCAGAGATGGGCATCAATGCCGCACAAGTGCAGTCGATCTCCGACTCCATTCGTGCTCGAACCCGAGACAACGAAAGCATCATCCAGCTGTTTCCGGACATCAAGCTGGCAGTACAAATCCTTATCAGCTCGATCTTGTCGCCAAAAGATATGGTCAAGACCGAGCTAATTTACGGCGCAAAAGAACCCATTTTTTCCAGCGAATTGTTGAGTTCTCTGAACTCTTTCGTTGAGTCGGAAATGGAAGGCTACCACAAGTTGAAGGACGATCTGCAGCCGATTCTGCAAGACTCGCTCTTCGACACCGGCAGCTACGTGAAGGTGGTGCTCCCCGAATCGATCGTGGACTCCATGATCAACGAGGATCGTCAGATCTCCAACGAGTCGATGCTCGACGTCTTTGAAGGCGGTACGAGCAAAAAGGTACGACCTCTGGGCTTCCTGGGTAACTCCAACCAGTCCACGGGTGCCGCCGAGATCGGCAAAGCACGTCCTGCACTCGAAGCGTTCTTCGCAGGCAACACAGCTCGTGTCTTCGAACACACCATCCGCGCCAAACCGCTCGAAGGTGAAACTGGCACCATCACGCTGGAACATCTGGAGATCACGGACAACTTCCAACTGCTGAAGCTGCCCAAGCTGATCGAGGTGGGCAACCGTCAGAAAGCCAAGGCGCTGGCCAAGTCTTTCGCCAAGGTCAACAAGAGCTACACCGCGCTGGAGTCAGCGAACAACGAACGCCAGAAGAAGCTCACCACCGCCGAGCTCTCCACGATCCTGTACAAGGATCCGGGTCAGGGCTCCTACCAGCACATGATGGTTCTGCCGTCGGCTTTCAACAAGCCTCGCAGAAGCGTGGGTCGTCCTCTGGTGATGCGCCTGCCCAGCGAATCCGTCATTCCGGTGTACGTGCCGGGTGACGAGAAGAAGCACATCGGCTACTTCGTGCTGATCGACGCCGACGGCAATCCGGTCAACAAGGAAAGCCAGAAGCAAGACCAAGACGGCCTGGCAGGACTGCTTGCCAGTCAGAACAACAACCAGAACATGAACTCCTTGCTCATCGACCGAGCCAAGAAGAACATGGTCGCCAACAATGCCTCGCCAACGCTGGACAACATCGCAGCTGTCTACGCCTCCATCGTCGAGAACGACCTGCTGGAGCGCCTGAACAACGGCCTGTACGGTGCCAATGTCGAGATCGGGAAGAACGAAGAGATCTACCGCATCATGGTGGCTCGCGCGCTGCGTGCGAAGTTCACCCGTCTGGTGTACGTGCCGATCGACTTCGCGTCGTACTTCGCGTTCGATTACTTCCCCAACGGTGTGGGTAAGTCCTATCTGGACGACGTCAAGAACCTCACCTCGATCCGCGCGATTTTGCTGTTCGCCAAGACCATGGCGCAGGTGAAAGCCGCGATCAACGTGACCAAGGTGACGATGTCGCTGGATCCCAACGATCCGGATCCCCAGAAGACCATCGAGATCGGGATGCACGAAGTCGCCAAGATGCGACAGATGTACTTCCCGCTGGGCATCAACTCGCCCGTGGACCTTGCAGACTGGATCCAACGTGCGGGTATCGAATTCGCCTTCGAGAACCATCCCGGTATCCCCGAGACGAAGTTCCAGTTCGACACGGACAACTTCAAGCACGAGATCCCCGACAACGAGCTCGACGACGCCCTGCGCAAGCAGACTTACATGGCGTTCGGCTTGACGCCGGAGATGGTGGACAACGGCTTCAACGCCGAGTTCGCCACCACGGTCGTGCAAAACAACATCTTGCTGTCCAAGCGGATCATGAATCTGCAGGACATCTTCACAGCCCAACTGACCGCTCACGTGCACCGCGTCGTCAACAACGACGAAGTGATCCGTGAAGGCCTGCGCAAGTTGCTCAAGGAAAACCGCGGTCAACTGGAGAAGACCATGTCCGACGAGGACAAGGCTCTCCTGACTGCAAATGAAACCAATTTCATCGAGAACGTGATCGATCGCTACATCGAGAACCTCGTCGTGCAACTGCCACGTCCTGACGTCACCACGCTGGACACACAGTCCGAAGCCTTCGAGAAGTACGAGGCAGCGGTGGAAAAGGCCATCGAGTTCTGGGTGAGCACTGCGGTGATCCCCAACGATGTCGCCGGCAACGTCTCCAGCAACATGGACTCCATCAAGGGTGTCCTCAAAGCGTACTACATGCGCAACTGGATGGCGACCAACAACTACCTGCCCGAACTGGCAGAGATGGTCACCGCCGACGAAGACGCCAAACCGATCCTGGATCTCTTTGAGGTCAACAAGGCACACATCGAAGGTCTCGTGCGCTCGTTCCTGAAGTTCGCCAAGGAAATGAACCCGGTGAAGATCGCCGCCGACAACGACCTGAACACGCTCGGCACGCCTGAAGGCCAAGCCGTCGATACGTCGACTTCCACTTCCGATGCGGGTGGTGGTTTCGGTGACTTCGGCGGTGGCGGTCTGGACATGCCTGAGCTCGACCTCGACACGGACACCGACGCAGCTCCGGCTGGTGAGCCTGAAGTCGAGGAAGAAACAACTCCGGAGAACCCTGAAGCCGCACCTGAAGAAGGCGCCGCTCCTGCAGGTGCCTCCAACAACGAAAGCATTGCAATCGATCCGAGCGCCGCGCAAGCCACACCTGTGGCTGAACCGAGCCAGCCCGCAGCGGTTGTCACCAACAACAACGGGGTGACTTTCATCAACCCGTAAGCAAAAAAAAAAGCAGTACACCCCCTGGGCAGCCCTTGAGGCGCCCAGGGGGTGTATGCCGTCATGACTTCCGTCTCAGCAGTCGGACTTCGAGGTGCTTGAACGCGAAGGCGTAGATCGCAAAGGCAGCGATCAGTCCCAAGTAGTTCGGCGCCAAGATCACAGGGATTGCCATGATGAAACCGATCAGAACGCACCAGCCGGGTACGCGAATGGCGAACCACATCATGGCTCCGAGCCCTTGCACGGCGTCCAAGTCGTGCTCGAAGCGCGGATCCTTCACGCTCACGTAGAGCAGGATCAGTGCGATGGTTGTGAAGTAAATCATCTCGTAGCTCACTTCGGTGAGTTCGGAGAGTTTGTCCACGCCCAGATGGACAACCAGCAGGATCACTGCCAGGACCACGGTTCTTGCGATCGGATTCTTCAGCAACTTAGCAAATTCCATAAGGACTCCTGTCCCCGGAATGCGGGGTTGAACAAAAAAGAAAAGCTGTCTCAAGTAGAGCGGGCTGTTACACTCGCTCTACTCGATTAGCAATTCTTGGGTGACGTTGTCAGCCGATCATGACGCCGTTGATGCGCGCCCGGTGGATCTTGTCCAGGGCTTCTTGGATCTGTTCGTCGGTGTCCATCTTGACAAAGTGACCACCGTTGTCACGGTTTTCACCCAGCAAGTAGACGTAGATGCCCTTCAGGGACTCGTCGGCATGCGCGTAGCGACTGGCCGAAGCGACCAAGGTCGGATCGAACAGCAGATTGCCGATACGCATGAGCGGCACGACTTCTTCGACCGGCTTGTCGATCTTGAGCTCGGTGAAGCGCACCATCGACGAAGGGAACGCCGTGAGACCCTGGTAGGTCCTGCCCAGCATTTCCTTGGCGGACTGCATCTCCGCCTGGGTGGCGTGATCCGTCTCGATGATCTTGGTGTCGACGATGTCGTAGCGGCCTTCGGTGCTACCGCTGGTACCTTCACCGCGACGCAGGTTGAAATGGATGACGTGAGTGATGAGCTTGTAAGCCATGGTGGTAGTGGTGTTGTTAAGCCGGAATTGCACCGTTGTCATAGAACCACTGGTAACCCTGGGGCCAGCGCAGGCGAAGGGAGTAAGCCCATTCGCCGCCGTCCGGATTGCCGAGGCTGTAGTGGTGACCCATGACGTCGGTGATGACGCCGTCCTTGACTTCCTTGATGTAATCGCTGGTCATGTAGGCCCCGTCGAGCCACCCTTGCAGGAAGTAGCGACCGTCTCTCGAATACGAGATGCGGTAGTCATCCATGCGACGAGTGGGGCGAGTGGCCATCGGCTTCGGGGTGTTGTCTCCGCCAAAGAAGGATGCCAGTGCAGCGATCAGCTTGCGAATCATTGCGTTTTCTCCTTGCGATGATTTCTAGTGGTGGTAGTTGGGTGAGTTACTTTTGGTTGCTCTGGCTGGCCAGCGTGTGCAGATGGTTGATGAAGCCGTCGCCACCGGACATCGTGACCATGAAGGAAATCCGGTTGCGCGCATCGACCAAGAGGTCGTAGGCGGTTTCCAGGTCCTGCAAGGTGTCGAAGCAGAAGCTGTAGCTGCGGGAATGTTCGGCGGTGAACTTCAGCGCCAGGTCCAGGACGAACTGACCCTTGACGCCTTCTTTGATGGCGTCCGGGAGGTTCTTGTTGATGTAGACGATCGTGGCCGGATCGATGCCCGCGCCGTTGCCGATGTAGACCAGCTCGGGCGTCAGATATTGAACGACTTTCGCGTCATCGCTGGCTTTCTTGACCTTCTCGGCCAGCGCGACCGCCTCGATCATGGAGTTCTGACGGATCAGAAAGAGTTGTTCGTTGCTGCCTTGTTGATCAGCTTCACGACCGACGCGCACTTCGCAGCGGAATTCGTTGCTCTGACCATTGACCTTGTAGGTCGTGATCGTGTTCACGCGAGCAGGGTCGAACGCGTGGTAGCCACCCGTCGAGTCGATGACGGTGAAAAGCTTATGGTTCATGGTGGTTCCTGTTGGTATTGCTAGGGGACAAAAAATAGATCCGTCTGCCAGGGCCTTGCGGTCCCAGCAGACGGATCTTGAAGACGCACTACTGTCAAATAGCGCGAGGGAGGATACGGACTTCCCTGTGTGCTCTGGTTGCAATCCAAAACACACAAGGCTGCCTGCACTAGCCTCATGCATACAACTTCTCGTTACTACGCTACCGGTCCGAGCCTACCGGCTTTATCTAGGGCGATGATGGCGTAGCTCACCCTCCAGCTGAGCGTATGCAGCTTTCACACCTTTTCCACGCGATCCCAGGGTTTCCCCTCACGCGCTTCCAGTCGCTCTCTTTCGAGAGCTCCAGGGTGGACGACCAGAGTGTGTACATAAGTCTCGGAATCACAGAAGCTGGCTCTTCCGCTCATCCATATCCGGGGCTTCAGGACTTTATGCCTGCGGAGTAGTGGGTCCCTCTGGAGTTCTCATCTAACAGAGCTGCGCTGACATGTGGCGAGATGATCAGTCCCGGCACGGCGCCCTCTGGTTTATGTGTTTAGCGTCGCTCCAGCGACGTGCATGACTCTCATCTCTCTCAGCGGTCTTGGGGACCTGTGGCGCGGCAGCCGGAGCTTCGGGCCTTCCACCTGAGTTTGGGAACTTCAGCCTTGTCATCGGCCAGAGATGAGAGTTTTCATTCGAGGGTATCCGATTTGCACGGAATACGCACAGGTTCTTACACCAGTCGCTTTCCTCGAATAAGTGAGCGTCGCCCCGATGGGCAGGACTGTCTACACTTCCTTAGCGGCGAGCGCGCGGGGGCATGTGGGGGAGGAACCACACGCGGCCGTGTTCGAAGGCTCGCGACCAGGGGGTTGTCCAGCTGTTGCAACAAGACTGGAATAGACACATCAGGGGGTCGACTCCCTGAAGGACGCTTTCAACGCGGTACACCTCACTTGAACGTTCCCGTAAAGTGAGGTTCGAGAATGGCTTTCAGCTCCGGATGGACACTGAGCCACTTCTCCATGTTCTGATTCCACTGGATGTGCCAGTAGTCGCCGGGGAGGATCGACTCACCTTCCGCAGGTAGCGGCACGTAGAGTTTGGCCACCACATACAAGTGGTTTTGAAAACCCGTGAAGTTGGTGAGCATGACTTCACTCACCGTCCCCTGTTCGGCATTGAAGTCAAGCGACCATTCGAGATCGGGTAACTTCGATACGCTGGCTTTGATGAACCTGCTGTACAGGTCCAACAGATCAGCTGTGTTGATGGTCTTCATTGGAATGCCTTGATAGACACAAGAATGGACTCATGACACGTGCGTGCAGCTTTCGCTGCTTCACCCGGACGTTGACACCCAGGTGTTTTGTTGCACGTTTGCTTACTCTAGCTCGATCTTTGCATCCTGGTTGTACGTCACCATTCCGCATCGAAAGGCTCTTCCCTTGTAAGCCACACCTCTTGACCAACCCTCTTCACAATCGAGATGAGCATGTTGCCTCACGGCGCTCCATCAGCGTTCGCTGAACTCTCCACAAGCGGTCTATGGTCGACTAGCAACCACGACATTATTGGAGTCTCCTCTTCAGTAGAGTGGGTCATTTTGGCTCGGTATTATCATAGCCTGCTAACCACCGCTCCCTTTCGGGGCTTTCTTAGGTACCCATAGTGTCTTTCCCTCGCCGGTACTTAACGGGGTTTGAAGGACCTGGTGGACGTGAAACGTTACTACACGGCTGCTTTAGAGTATACCGACTTGGAGAAGTTCAAGGTTTCGGCTCCAGAAATTGCTTTCCTTCCACGCTTGACGCCTTGATATCGCTGCTGCTTTCGCCTCATGCTTTATGCACGGTGTATGCCGATCACAGGAGGATGGGGCACACGTCTTAGCCGAGTTTATCCCGACTAAGACTCAACGTACTAGGGCATGTTTGTCACAGCGAACTGAAGACACAGAGTCAGAAACCTAGTTTCATCGGTTAGGATGACGTTGAGTTTTTGCTCTGTTCCCAGCTTCATGAGTCCATACTTGTGTCCACGGATGAACACGTCAACGGAACAGAGAAACGAGGCCCATGATGAGCCCGAAGATGATCGCACCTTCGATTTGTCCCAAAGCCATACCGATGGCTTCGGATTTGGGTTTGATCCAGAAGAAGATCATGTTGTTATCCTTGGTTGAAGGACCTCGGTGAAAGGATTCGAACCTCCGTCTTCAAGAGCCGATAGGGCAGGGAGCATCCGTCGCAATGCGGGTCAAGGCCTGCCCAGTGTCTCTCAACGTTCTAGACCGCTGAACTACACCGAGTTTGTGTCCATTTGATCTGAAGTTTGAAGAGTTTTTTACAACCCTTCTTTCAGGATGAACTCCAGGTGTCTGGCTTCAGCAATCATGGTTCGGTTCGGATCACTCTCATCACTGCTTTGCAGCGTGACCACTGAGAGATCTTTGACCAGTGCGTACAGCGACTCACCTTGAATCAGGAAAGCAAAAGTGCCCTTCCAGATCTTGGTGTCGTCGTTCGGCTCATTGGTGACGAGCGGAATGCAGCGCGCGCATGTGACAAAGGGTTGCGAGGACCCTTCAGCGACCGTGATGTACGGTACGGTGAAGAGCTCCACATCTCCGAGAACGTCCTCGTCGATCATGCGTTGGAGTTCGTTCTCGGGCTTGTCGAAAGACTGACGGATCGATTTCTCGATCTCAGCGCGAACGATGTTGACCCAGCTCGTCGGATGTGTCTTCAGGAACGTCAGGATCTCTTTTGACGTACACAGATGACCCTCCAGGAGATCGATAGATGGAGCGGACATGACAGTGATGGTAGTGGTGTCAAATGAAGTATATGTGCCTGAAAAAAGATTGAAGCAGGATGAGGAGCAAGGGGGGTGCCCTGCTCCTCATTTACTGTCTCAACTTTTCAGACTCGACTCTCTAGGTTCAGATCGGCAAAGAGCTTGAGCAGTTTGTCCAGATCATCGATCTGTCCCGTCTTCACGTACTCGCTGTGACGGTAGCAGATGGCGGAGATCAACTTCTTTTCGTCGTCACCAGCCCGTGTGGCGAGCCATGTTGGATCCAGCGCAAAGAAACGACTGAGCATTTGTTCACGCACGACGTAGTTGAAAGCCGCCTGGTCCGTGAGCACCGGATGCACACCACCGTCTCCAATCTGGGAGAAGACGACGTTCTCCACCGCGAGCAGCCGTGACACATGGCTGTTGGCGATGATCCAGTCCCGCAGGAAGAAAGGACCTTCGTTCAAGTTCTTCACGACGTCGCCGGTGCGAAACATCCACATGCGACTTTCCACCGAGTTGGCGATCTCCATCGCTTTGAGCAAGGTCTCCGAGATGGACAAACCTATCGGGATCGGTTTGAGGTTGGTCTCACCGGTCACGAAGAGTTGATAACCCGAAGATGGATCTTGCGTCGAGACAGGGAAGTGATGCAGACTGCCTACGCGGAAATGCCTCGGATTGCGCTCCAGCTTGGACTGGATGGCAAACGCGATGTTTGTCACGGCGACTTCAGCTGACCGGTAGTATTCTACCCAGTACAGCGTCGAGTGGTCGTACTCCGATCCCATGACTTCCAGGAACCGTTTGTACTCGGGCAGCTTCAGATTGAGGAAACCGCGACGAACGAGCCTTTCACCGTTGGGATGCAGAATCTCGATGACTTGTTCCATGATGTACTTCCGAAATGACCAGTTTAATAAGGAGACTTTGGGAGCTGGAGAAGGTGCACATCTTCCCCGGTGCGGCAGCTGAGGAGAGAGAGGCAGGGCTCCACTCTCTCCTGTGCTGTCAGCGGTTGGTTTACTGCGTACGGTCGCGACGGATCTTGAAGACCGCCGAGGGCATCTGCCCCACGTAGGGCGACTCGTAGTTCGGCACTTGGATGTAGTGCACGTGGCCCATGTGCTCGATGACGAACGGGTTGGGCGGGCGACGCTTGAAGTGCGTCTCGTACCACACGGTGTGCAGGTGCGACAGGAACAGCTTCACAGCGTACCGGCGTGCACGGGCGTGGATCTGGGCGGGCGGCAGCATGGGTACGCCTTCGCCGGCCTTACGGCGGATCTTCTTGAGCTCGTCCGGAGGGATAGAGCCTTCGCTGCCGAGCTTCTTGCGCAGAGCGCGCACATCCTCGGGATGGTACATGCCCATCACCCAGCCATAGGACTCGGTGTTGGTGCTGTACTTGCCCTGGTCGTTGATGGCCTTTTGAGCCAGCACGCCCGTGAGGTTGTTTTCCCACTCGTACAGACGGCGGTCACGGAAGACGTGGCCGTAGTAGCACTGCTCGTTGCCGGCGAACTTCACCATGCATTCACCGATCTTGAAGCACAGCTTTTTCAGAGCGGCGTTCCAGGGGCGGCGTGCGATGGCTGCGGCCAGCGACTTGGCGGTCATCTCGATGTCTTCACCTTCACGGTCCTGGCTGGCCATGGCGCGCAGGTTGGCCGGATTGCGGTTGAACACCCGAGCCGCGAGCTCGACGTCCAGACCGTTTTCCTTGACCCAGCGTGCGGCGTCTGCCGAGGAGATCCATTCCTTGCCGTCGACCAGACCAGCGTAGGACCAGATGTGGCCGGCGGTGGGTGCCTTCTCGATGTCGATGTGGGCGATGATGCCGGCAGCCAGGACAGGACCGAAACCGTACAGGCTCTTGATCCACTGGCCGATGGGGTGTGCATCGGTGTACTTGTCCAGCGCGCGCTTGACTTGACCTTCCATGGTCTCGGCTTGCGCACCCAGCCAGTCGAGCACCATGGTGGACTCTTGAGACTGGGTCATGGCGCGCACTTGGCCGAGGAAGCGCATGCGGTCGTCTTGGCAGATGTAGTAGTAGTCCACCAGGAAGCGGGCTTCGTTTTCCGACAGCCGAGCGGCTGCGGTAGCGAGGTCACGACTCAGGCGCTGGACGGCGATACCTTGTTCGATGAACGGGGACAGGGGTGCTTCGGGGAAGGCGGGACGGGTGGCTTTGCTCACGGTTTTCTCCTTTATGAGCGGGTTGGAATTCATTTTGATCGCGCGTCCAGAATTAGACGCTTGATTCGGTTGGCACTATCGAGCCGGATGGCTCACTCGCATATCTTGATACTGTTGTCGTAGTTGGTTCACTTTCACACCTTGGAACTATCCATTGACCGGGTTCGTTCTGTTGAATTGGAACTGTCTGAAACACTGACTCGTTCAAAGGCCTTGATACGCTCTTGATAGGTGACTCATTCAGAACTCTTGCAACTCTCGTGGGAAGCTGATTCGCTCAACATGTGTGACGCTGTTCGAGCAGTTGACTCACTCTCGTCGGAAGGTACTGTTGGGGGTCTTGATTCTCTGTGTACCATTGGAACTGTCTGAGATGTTGGATCACTTTCCAGCTCTGGAACTCACGGAATGATTGATTCACTCTCAGAACAGGGTACTGTCTAGAGCACTGGTTCCCTTCATCTGCAGGGAGCCTACGTGTAGCTTGGGTCTCTCAGCGAATTTGGCACTGTTGATCTTCAGGGATCTCTTAACCTCATGGGTACTACTCTACTCAATGGGATCTCTTTTTTCATTCGGAACTGTCAGGAAGCATGGATCTCTTGGTAACCGTGGAACTGTTCACGATTATGGATCACTCTTTCCGTTTGGTGCTGTCTCGCATTACGGTTCACTCGTACATCTTGGCACAGTCGACTACGACGTGGTTCGCTCCAACGTCATGAAACGCACATGCGGTTCAGGCTCGCTCGGGTCTTATGGAACTCTTCTTGTTTCGGGCTCGTTCCCAAATCTTGGAACTGTGACGACATGTGATTCGTTGCCAAATCTTGGAACTGTTCTCTTCGTTGACTCGCTCAACATCATGGGTGCTGTGCTATGTCAGGGCTCGCTACTGTACTTTGAAACTCTCGAAGCTGCTGGCTCGCACATAAGTTATGCGACTATCTAACAAGCTGGCTCGTTCTTTTGTTTTGGAACGTCGCTTCTTTTGATTCAATCGTCATTAACGGTATTGTCGAGTGCGTTGGTTCGTTCGCATGATCATGGAACTGTCCTGTATTTGATTCTCTTCTTTTCGCTGGTGCTGTCTGTATGAATGGATCTCTCCGACTGATGGAGCTGTCGATTCTTACGGATCTCTTCGGAACGCTGGTACGCTCATGAAGATTGGATCACTCCGAGCTTCCTGTGACTAACGCTCTCATGGGTTCATTCCATCGATACGGTACTGTCACAGATTCACTGACTCATTTCGCGTAATTGGTGCTCTTCAAGACCTTGATTCTCTCTCATTCATGGCGCTGTGACGCATTCATGGATCACTACACTGTCATGAGACTATCAAACTTTTCGGTTCACTTGCCGGTCTGGGCACTGTCCAATAACTGTGGTTCGCTCCGTTGTCGTGGGCGCTGTCCATTTATACGGCTCATTCTCGCGAGTGGGTACTGTCTTAGACCTGACTCGTTCTTTCATTTTGGCACTGTCGATTGCTTAGACTCACTTATCCATCTTGCGACTATCTGGGACTATGATTCTCTTGTCCGCGATGACACTGTGCGATACATTGGATCGCTTTACAGCTATGAGAAGTCGTGGAGTATAGCTCACTCTACTAACTGGTACTGTCGAGGTTCTTGGTTCACTTCATGTATTTGGTACACTTACCAAGGATGATTCACTTCTACTACATGAAACTGTCTGCAGGTGCGGCTCTCTTAGTTGTCTTGGCACAACTCATGAAACCTGGATCACTTCTGCTTGTTGAGACCGACTGCGACAATGGCTCTCTTCCAGGAGTGGGTACACTCACAGGTTATGGATCACTCCGGTTTTTGAAGCTGTCTAGGGCAACGGTTCGCTCTATTACAAGGGTACTCTCGACACGGTTGGCTCATTCAAGAATCTTGGCACTATCGAAGGTGGTGATTCACTTGTCGTTCTTGAGACTATCTTGACTACAGGGTTCACTCAATGCCCTTGGAACACATGCATGGCATGGTTCAAGTTAAGTATACGTGACTGAAAAAATTTACAAGCATAAAGCACAAACTCCCAGGATGCCCCCTTGCGAGGAGCATCCTGGGATCGTGGCTTGAGTTACAGAGCGCCGATGGCCGCCTTGAAGGCATCGAAGTCAGCGGAAGAAGCTGCGATGCTCTTGAGAGTGTCTTTGCCGATCATCGAGCCGTCGATCCCCGCGAGGTGATCATGGACGCTGGCGGTCACGGGTGCCGTGTAGTTGACACCCTCGTAGTTGGCCTGGAGGTCTTCGGAGGAGCCACCGACCGCGACGCGAGTGCCCATGAGGACGTCGATCTGCGGATTGCGGTTCACGAAGCCCAGACGGAAGACGCAGTCACCTTCCTTGTCGATCTTGAGCCAGCTGCCGTTGTCAGCCAGGAAGTCGCTGTACAGGACCGAGACCGAGCTGCCGGCCGCAGCGGGTGCGGTGGACTTGATGGCGACGCCGCCTTGACCGGTCCAGTGTTGTGCGTTGGTCACCGACAGGTTGCCACCGATGTGTTCGATGTAACCCATGCGACTGTGGTTGTTGACCACGATGTTCATGGCAGCCGTCTGGATGATCTTCAGGCCGTCGTCGTTACCGCCGCGTGTGGCGAACAGCGCATTGGCGGCAGGTGTACCACCCAGGCCGACGATGCCGCTGAAGTTGCAGTTGAAGCAGTCGATCCAGTTGCTGAAGTTGCCCTTGAGGTCGAACACCGGTACCGATTGAGCACCGGAGAACTTGCTCAGGGTGACGTTCTCGAAGTAATGGCGACCTTGTGTACCGTCCACCGTGAAGGCGCTCTTGTCGACAGCGCTCGACTGGATCTGGAGATCCTTCATCTTGACGCGCGTGCAGCCTGCACCCGTGTAGACGACCTCGCCGACGATCTTCACCTGCTGGGCGTCGTTCAGACCGAAACCCTGGATCTGGAGGTTCAGGAGGTTGTTGATCGTGAAGCCGGCGTAGTTGGTCGAACCCGCCACGACGTTGATCACCGCTGCCACGGGTGTGGAAGAGATGGCGTCGACCGCTTCCTGGATCTGTGCGAACGGGAACTCGTAGCTGCCGTCACGGAACAGAGGCGCCTTGCCGCTGTCGACCCAGACGTACTTGGCGTGCTTGGAGTCACCCACCGTCCATTCGCCGTTGAAGAACACCGGGTAGTGACCGTCCAGGAATTCCAGCAGGCTCGGGAAGACGACCGACTTGGCGAATGTGTCTTGGACGACTTCGGCGTCGGCTTTGGTAGCCAGGCCGTCTTCCAGGGCTTGGGTACTGGCTTTCGTGGCCAGAGCGTTGGTGACGGTCGCGGCGAAGTTGGCGTCGTCTCCGAGCGCCGTTGCCAGCTCCTGAAGCGTGTTCAGGGACTCGGGTGCCGCGTCGACGATGGTGCTGATGGCATTGTTGACGAAGGCTTCCGATGCGAGACCTTCCAGCGCACTGATGTCGGCTTTGCCGGCCAGAGCTTCGGTGACGGACTCGGTAGTGGCGTAGGCGCTCAGAGCCGTGACGTCTGCCTTGGCGGCCAGGCCTTCGTTCAGGGCAACCGTGGTAGCCAGCGGCTGGATCGCCGTGGCGATTGATTGGTCGACCTCTTCTTGGGTGACGCCACCCGCGGGAAGGTTGTCGATGCGGGTGTTGACTTCAGTCAGGGCTTCCTGGGTCGCCGTGCTGATGGGTTTGTCCACGTCGGCTGTGTTGTCGACGTTACCCAGACCCAGCGACTCCTTGGTCACCTGGGAATCGGACATCTGCTGCGCGAGCTCAGCGACAGTGGCGCGAGCGTTCTGACCGTTGGCGGTCAGCAGCAAGACGGTGTCATTGGGGTCGATCACCTCAACCACCGGCGTTTGCGAGAATTTACGTTCTTCCAAAGGCATGTCGTTCTCCGATTGCTGTTAGAACTCGAAAACAAAAGGCGTGTTGTTGTCTTCGCTGACGAACTTGTAAACCCCGTCTTCAGACGCGATGTGGTCATCGGGTCGCAGGACGTTGTTCTTGAAGTCGTCGCTCGACAGGTAGCGGTAGAGGTTGTTGAAAGACTCCTTGTCGAGTTTTGCCTCGGCCACGAAGATTTCATCGTCCAGGTTACCGGAACCGTAGTTCTCTTCCACCATCAGGCGAAAGGGTCCTACTTCCGTTCTTGTTTTGAGCTCTGTGATGTACAGCTTGAGTCGGAATTTGTCATCAGTGCGGTTGCTGATGATGTAGAACGAACACACGCTGGCGTGGTTCGGTTTGTCGATTTGAGTTGAGAAGGCATTGGCTGTGAAGCCGTGAGCACCAAATGACCTTTGGTAGCTTTCGAGCGCCAGGGTTTTTATCAGGAAGTCCTGATTCGGAGTGAAAGTGAACATCAGATCTCCTTATCGAGAAACAGTTCGCACATCCAAATGATCAAAAAAAGCTGACATGACAGCATAGAGTCCCTGGGAAATCCCAGGGACTCTATGACGTTTACCAGTACCAGTGGGGATACCTGCCACGCTTCTCAACGACGACGTCGTCATCGGTCCCCTTGAGGAACCGAGTGATCTTGTTGCGATGCTTGGCGCGGTCGATCTTGTTCTGATCGCGACGCTGCCACTTCTTCATCCCTTCAAAGCGGTAGAGCCGATGGCCGTCGCAGTGCAGGTTACGAAACCGACGGAAGAGTTCCTCCTTGGTCGGCAGTCGATCGATGAAGAGTCGAGCAATGGGATCCCAATCGCATTCGGTGTAGTACCCAGCGATCTTGGAACGGTAGTGGGTGCCACCGCCTTGGAGAATGTACTCCGCGTTCAGGCGGCGAAAAGTGCGGCTCATTGGCCCTCCGAAGTGAGTTAATTCACATTCGGGAGCAGACGTACTGAGGTTCGTTGTACATAGGGTCTTTCAAAGAGGCGTCAGCCCGCAGGGCTTCCATCCGATTTGGGTTTCGCGGGAAATTCAATCAGCTCAGAAGCCCCGTCGTCTTCGAGGACGATTCTGGGCCACTGTTCAGGCGCGAGCTTGACGGCTTCGCACTTGTTGCACTTGTGAAAGTACTTGTTCCCGCCAAGATGCTGCATCATGGGATGCATGCTGTGAGAGTCTTTGCCCGTATAGATCAGGACACCCTCACCGCATCGATCACAGACGGCGTCGTAGCGGAACTGTCGCACTGGGGTTTTCTTGAAGAACATGACAGTTCAACCCGGGTAGGGATCTCCCAGCTTAGCGAACTGCATGATCTTCTCATGGACCAGGTTGTCAAACATCATGGTCTTGCCCATGCTGAATTGACCTCGGAAGATCAGACCCATGAGTCCCATCTGCTCGGCGACGTAGCTCGTGACAGCCACATGGTCCTTGATCAGCTCGGGCGCGTAGCGGCGATCCGCAATGCGCGCAGCGTACTCGTCCGTGTAACGAGGCGACCCGACCTTGTAGGAGTCCTTGAGATCCTGTTCGGTTCGAACCAGCTTCGGTTTCTTGGGACCACGGCTCACAGCATCGGCCCAGTCATGAAGCGCTTTGATCTGGGGCGTCAAAGGCCGCGCTTCGTAGTAGGTGAGCTTGATCTCTTCAGCCATCGGCGTGCTCCTCGTTCTTGAGTAGTTGCTTGACGCGCTCGGCCGTGCCACTGACGGTGTTATTGAGCTCATCGGGCGCGTTGGTGAAGTCCAGCACATCGGGGTTGATGTGGCTGATCCCGAACCCGTAGACGATGGAGTGAACCACCACCACGTGTTTGCCGTTCATGCGGATGTCAACGTAGACGAGGCCATCCGCATGATGGGGGTCATGCCGCTTGATGTTCGCTTCGGGAATCTCCTTCTCCAGGAGATCCATCAGGCGGTTGATGCCAAAGGGGCCTTTGGCGTCGGCTTCAGGGAGCACACTCATGGCGGGATCTTTCGGAACGAGGGAGTGACACAGTCGCATGATCTCGGGCTTGGCGCGCACGTCCTTCAACATGTGGACGTCGAGCCAGACGATCCAGTGGTCACGCTGCGATTCAGAGTGTTCGACATGCAGTTCACCCGGACCTGCGGTCTTGGCCAAAATGATGCCGTTGCCATCTCTCTCGATGATCAACCGCACAGCCTCGTTGTAGTACTTGCGGTACAACGTGGCGAACTTGTTGAGGAAATCAAGGATCTCCAATGCACTGAATTGTTGTTGTTCAGACATGATTTTTCTTCCTGGTGCTTCGACCATGGTCATCGTAGAGAACGATCTTGCCGTTACGCACATGGTAGTGCGATCCGCAAGGCCAATGTTGGTGTCCGATGGAATGGTTCAGAGTCGGACCATCGGGATCTTTGAGCGTGAGCACCCAGCCGTCCGTCTCTTTCGTCTTGATGGGTGTCACCGCTTGACCGCCGCAACCGCACGCACACAGGTGGATGGCCAGCGCAAAGCGTTCAGAGTAGTACAGGATGCCAGGTTCTTTCTTTTCCGGCATCGTGACCAGCTCAACGACTGTGAGTTCAGTGATCATTGGGTACTCCAGTAAACCATTTGATCAGTGCGGTCTACTGAAAAAGAAGAGAGCATAGGCCAGGCCTCGGATTGCTCCGGGCCTGGCCTAGATGCCGTTTACTTCTTCTTGGCGATGACGGGCTTTGCAGCGGCCGCAGGATTGGGCAGGTTGTACCACTGCCATTCACCCTTGTCTTCGGCGTTGACGTCTTGCCAGGCCGGGTGCGTGCCGTCCTTGTCCTGGATCTTGCCAGCGTTGGTCTGGAAGCAGGCACGGAAGGTGCCGAGCTGGTCCAGCATCTCTTGGCTGCGCCACGTGCGGGTCACCATCAAGGCACGAGCACCCAGCGTGTCCACAGCGCGACCGCCGTTGAGGTTCGGGTACTCGACCTTCACCGACTTGTAGACCTTGTCGGTGTCGGCGTTGCCGCGCAACGGGATCAGCTTGAAGTTGCCGACGATCTTCTTCACCGCGTCGCTTTGCAGGCCGGCGGAGATGACGATGGCGTCCACGTTGCCCGAAGTCAGTGCAGTAGCCAGTTCCGAATTGGACTTGTAGCTGGTGCTGTCAACCACCCAGCCGTAACGCAGCATGTCGTTGAGGATGTTGGCCGTGACGACCGAACCACCCACAGCGCCCACCCGGCGACCCTTGAGGTCTTCGGGGTTGTTGTAGGCGACGTCCGTGCCGCCGAACTTCAACTTGCCGATGCCGTAGCCACCTTCCTTCTTGATGTCGGCGCGAGCGATCAGGTGCGCGGCTTCCGTGTGCAACGTGAAGAGGGTCTGGATCTGTGCGACCGAGGAGGCGTTGTTGAACTTGGCAGCTGCGAGCACGTCGCTCGGGATGATGGCAGCCTTGACCTTGTTGCCCTTGAGCAGGTCCAGGTTCTGCACACCGCCCGTGGTGATCTGCTCTTCGATGGTCATCGCATCGGTCGAGCAGGTGGCCGCGATGGTGCCCAGCATGTCGGAGTAGACGGAGCCGTTCTTGGCACCGCCGCCGCCGGCGATCGTGAACTTTTCTTGGGCGAAGACGTTGAAGGACAGGACGATGCCGATCAGGGCAATCAGGGAACGAGATGCTTTCATGTCGGTGTTCTCTCTCAGAGTTTTATTGGAGTTAGGCTGGGCTCACTTGCCCATGCCGGAGTAGCCCGAGCCCTGGTCTTGGGCTTGAACTGGGGGTGCTTCTTGCGGCTTCTCGTCTGCGAACGTGGCCCAGATGAGGAGCAACGTCGTGACAAGCAGGATGCCGGAGAGGATGCGGAACTTCATTGGGTTTCCTTGATGCCAGCGAACGAGAACTGATCCGATTGCGGGACAACCGGATAATAGGCGAACTCATCGAGGTAGTGAAGGACAGGCGATTCACCACGAGCCCAGGTGC
>Ga0070682_100000410_pt1 | contig 27983 bp, 33 predicted proteins | sample KBSC63LmetaG_FD_64668 | JGI IMG/M metagenome (GOLD analysis project Ga0070682, IMG submission 64668) | Corn rhizosphere microbial communities from Kellogg Biological Station, Michigan, USA - KBS C6-3L metaG | ecosystem: Host-associated > Plants > Roots > Rhizosphere | place: USA: Michigan...
CTGACCCTCGGTGTCGACCAACAGGATCTCCGGGTCCATCGAGCCGAGCGCGCGCTCGAATTCGTCGGCGTCGCGCGCCGCGTGGAACGGCAGCCCAATCAGACGCGAGTAGCGCTGCCATTGCTCGACCGCGCCGACGCGGAACGTATCGAGGCTGATGACGCCGACGCTGCGACCGAGATCGAGCCGGGCGCGCGCGGCGAGCTTGGCGAGCGTCGTCGTCTTACCGGCTCCGGTGGGGCCGACACACGCGATGAGCTGCTGGCCGGGACGCGCGATGAGCGAGGGCATGACGCGCAGGCGCTCCGCGATGGCTTTCCGGAGCCACGGCCCGGAAGCGAGGCCGTGCTTCGTGGAGCGCGGGGCGCCCGCGGCGAGCTCGTTCGCGAGGTTGCCCTCGACGCCGGAAGCGTGGAGGTAGCCGAGCGCGCGCGCGCGGGGCGTGCAGGCCGCCTGGAGCGCCTCGACCGCGGCTTTGAGCTCCGCGATCTCACGGTTCACGTCGCCGGCCGGGGCGCCTTTGCCGAGCGTTGCGCCCTTCGGCGCGCTCGGTGCGGTGGTCGTGCGTGCGGGGCGAGCTTCGCTCTTCGGCTTCGTCTCGCCGAGACGGGCGGGGCGCACGCGGGACGGGGTCGACTCGGGGCGCCAGGGACGCACGGCCTGTTCGCCGCGTGCTGCTTCGATCTCCACGTAGCCGCGGTCGAGCGGGCTGCCACCAGGCACGCGGCGCGTCGCGCGAATCACGGCGTCCGGTCCGAGCACCGTGCGCACTTGCGACAAGGCTTCGGTCACGTCGGCTCCGCGGAAATTCTGAAACTGCACGGCTCGAGTCTCCTTGGGTTAAGCGGCTTCGCTCGCGGTGAACGAGATGGTCTCGAAGGGCCGGAGCGTCACGTCCGGCTCGATCTCACGGAACGAGATCACGGCAAGCTGCGGCACGCGGCGCTCGGCGAAGGCGCGCACGTAGCGGCGCACGTCGGGGCTCGCGATGATGCACGGCGGGCGTCCAGCCTTCACCATGCGCGCCACGGCGGCCTCGAGCTGCACGGCGAGGATGCGAGCGTGCTCGGGGTTCAGCGCGCCGCCGGTGCCCGAGGCGATCTCGCGCAGCGAGCGCCGGAACATGTCCTCCACGGGCGCGTCGAGCACGAGGCCCGCGAGCACGTCGTCGGACCCGGTGTACTGGGCGCTGATCTGGCGCGACAGCCGCTGGCGAGCGAGCTCCGTCAGCTGCTCGGTGTCGCGCGTGGCCGGAGCGAGCTCGATGAGCCCTTCGAGCACCGTGCGCAGGTCTCGAATCGAGACGTTCTCACGGAGCAGGTTGCGCAGGACCTTCAGCACGTCGGTCGTGGAGAGCAAATTCGGTACCAAGTCCTCGACGAGCTTCGGCGTGCTCTTGGAGAACACCTCGAACAGGTGTGCGAGCTCCGAGCGGCCGAGGATTTTGTGGGCTTGTGTGCGCGCCACCTCGCCGAGGTGGGTCGCGACGATGGTCGTGTGGTCGACCACGGTCGCTCCGAGCGCTTCGGCGAGCTCGCGGTCGCGCGGGTGGATCCAACGCGCTGGCGTTCCGAACGCCGGGTCTTTGACAGCTTCGCCGTCGAGCGGCCCGGCGCTGCCCGTCGGGTCCATCGCGAGGAGCCGCCCGGCGCGCGTCGTGCCGCGAGCCACCTCCGTCCCGAGCAGCAAGATGCGGTAAACTCCGGGCAAAAGCTCGAGATTGTCGCGGATGTGCACGGGCGGAATCACCGTGCCAAGGTCGATCGCGATCTGCTTTCTGAGGGCGCCGATGCGGTCGACCAAGGTGCCGCCGAGCTCCGGATCGACGACCTGGACGAGCTCGTAGCCGACTTCGAGGGCGAGCACGTCGAGCGGCAGGGCGCCCTCGATGTCCTCCGGTGAGCCGGGACGGGGCGCCGCCTGGGTCGCCGTCTCGGGCTTGGCGACCGCGTCCGGCGTCGTGGTGGCGGGCAACGGCTTCTTGGCGAAAAAGAACAAGCCGGCCGCGATGGCGAGGAACGGAATCGCGGGCATGCCCGGCAAGAGGGCGAAAAGCGTCAACACACCGGCGGTGGCAGTGACAGCGCGGCGACTGCCGAGGAGCTGGGCTTGGAAGGCGCGAGCGATCTGGTCGCCCGTCGCCGAGCGCGTCACGACGACGCCGGCGGCGGTGGAGATCAGGAGGGCCGGGATCTGCGAAACCAGCGCGTCGCCGACCGACAGAATCGAGAACGTTTCCGCGGCACTACCGAGCGTCATGCCGCGCGAAAGCCCGATCATCAGGCCGCCGACCAGGTTGATGAAGGTGATGAGCAGGCCGGCGACGGCGTCGCCTTTCACGAACTTGCTCGCGCCGTCCATGGCGCCGAAGAAATCGGCCTCGCGCTCGACGTTTCGCCGGCGCTCGCGCGCGATCTCCGCCCCGATGATGCCGGCGTTCAGATCGGCGTCGATCGCCATCTGCTTGCCGGGCATTCCGTCGAGGGCGAAACGCGCGGCAACCTCGGCGACGCGCCCGGCGCCCTTCGTGATCACGACGAAGTTGATGACCACGAGGATCAGGAACACCACCAAGCCGACGACGACGTTCCCCTCGACGACGAAGCGCCCGAAGGTCTCGACCACGTGCCCGGCGGCGCCGTGCCCCTCGTGGCCCTTCAGCAAGATCAGCCGCGTCGTCGCGACGTTGAGGCTCAGGCGCAGCAGGGTGGCGATCAGGATGACGGCGGGAAACGAGCTGAATTCGAGCGGGCCTTCCATGAAAAGCCCGATCAGGAACACGCCGATCGACACGGCCAAGCTGATCGCCAAAAACCCGTCGACGAGGAACCGCGGTATCGGCAGCACCATCATCAGCACGATGAAGATGATGGCGAGCGGGACGATCATCTCGGATCGCGACGCTACCTTCGGAGCGGGAGAGGCCACGCCCGAGCGGCTGCCAGAAACGTGCCACGAAGTCCCGGGAAACGGCGTCTTCTAAAAACCGGCTGTTCGCTAGTTATTGCGGAGTGGGCGTCAAGAGTTTGACGGCGTCGAGCCGGGGGGACGAGCGGAGATTGACACCCACAGGGGCACACCCCGAAAGCGCTACTTCGAACGCGCGGCTTCGAGCTCGGCAACGCGACGTTCGAGATCGAGTCGGGCGGTGCGTTCGCGCTCCTTCTCGGCGCGTTCGCGCTCTTTCTCCGCGAGCGCCAGCTCCTTCTCGGCGCGTTCGCGCTCCTTCTCGGCGCGTTCGCGCTCCTTCTCGGTGCGTTCACGTGCCGTCTCGGCGAGGGCCTGCTCCTCCCCCGTGAGCCAGCGGAGCTTTCCAGCGCGATCGTCGGCCACTTCGAGCAACGCGTCGGAAGGCACGAGCCAAGCCTCGAGAACTTCGGAAAAGACGGCGTCCGAACCGAAATGGACGAGCGCCAGCTGCCCCAGCGCGTCACGGCGCCAGAGCTGGAGCGCCACCGGGCCGCCGAGCGACGCGGGCCCCACGAGGAGCGGGTCGAACACGCAAAGCTCCAGAGCCCCGAGCGCAGCGTACCGGTCCTGAATCGCCGCATAGTCTTTGTAGGGGTGGCTGGCGCTCACGACCTCGAGCGCGAACGTCGGAGCTCGGTGGCCCGGCTTCCAGAGGCACAGGCTCGAGAGTTGCTCGACGTTCGGCGGCGCCGGCTCGAGCACACACACGTCCGGATCGATGCCGACACCTGGCCGCTCTTCGAGCCAGCGCACGGCGAGGTTGCGAGCGACGAAGAGCGACCGCGGCGAGCGCGCCGCGAAGGCATCGAGCACGCGCCTGAGATGTTCGGCGGCGTGATCGTGAGGAACGGACTCCGGCACGGGACCCTCCGGCAGCTCCCACGCTTCGAGCCGCACCTGGACCGGGTACTGCCGGGCGATCGAGACCGCGCCGCGCACTTCCGACATGCGAAGAAGGTTAGCGTGCATGAGTGCCGGCGTCATGCACAGCAAGCACGATGCCGGCGAAAAACAACAACATTCACGGCAAAAATGCCGACTTGCAGGCGACGCGCCGCATGGTGGCCGCCGTGGCGAACGGGTGCGTGCCTCGACGTGCGCTCGTTTGGTCTCCCGTAACCGGCGGGTGCCCCTGGCACTCGCGACCGCTTACGCGCGCCGTCCGCGGTTCTTCAAGCGGTAGACGAAAGCGAGGACTTCGGCGACGGCCGCGTAGAGCTCGAGCGGGATCACCTTGCCCACGCGCACTTGGGCCAGAGCGCGCGCGAGCGGCTTGTTCTCGACGATGGGGACGCCGCCCTCCTCCGCAATCTGTCGCATGTAGAGCGCCACTTCGTCGAAACCGCGCGCGAGCACTTGGGGTGCGCCCTGCGCGGGACGGTAGCGGAGGGCAACGCAGATGTGGGTCGGGTTCGCGATCACGACGTCCGACTCGAGCACCTGCTTCTTCAGGCCCTTCTTCAGACGCTCGCGGGCGCGGGCGCGCTGGCGAGCTTTGAGGCGCGGATCGCCTTCCTGCTGCTGGTGCTCGCGCTTCACCTCTTCGAGCGACATGCGGATGCTCTTCTCGTGCTTGACCCACGAGTAGCCGTAGTCGAGCGCCGTGAGCACGGCGAGAGCGAGCGTGCACCAAAGGCCGAGCTTCGAGAGCACGGTGGCCGCGGCGAGCGCGGCGTCGCTCAGACGCGCGGTGCTCAGACGTTGGAGCTTCGGGAGCTCGCGCGATACGACCAGGTACGCAACGAGTCCCACGGCGCCGACGCGGCCGAGCGCGAGCGCGACGTTGCCGGCGGCCGCTTTGGGCGAGAACAGCTGGCCGAGCTTGCCGGTCGGGTCGAGGCGCTCCCACTTCGGCATCGCGAGCTCGAGCTGTGGGTTGAAGCCCGCCTCCCAAATGCCGGCGGCCACGCCCGCGACCACGGCGACGCCCGTGACCGGTGCGATCAGGCCGACCAGCGTGAGGACGGCCTCGCGCCCGGCGACGTCCATGCCGGCTCCCGTGAGGTTCATCGTATCGCGAAAGCAGCGCAGCGAAAAATCCCGGAGGCTTGCAACGAGCCCGTCGCCGAATGCGGCGAGGCCGAGCAGGAGCGCGATGCTGGCGGCGACCGGTCCGGTGTCCTTGGCGCGCGGGAATTGGCCGTTTTCGCGCGCCTGTTTACGCCGTTCTGGGGTCGCTTCCTGTGTTTTCTCGCTGTCGTCGTCGTCACTCATGGCGACGGCTCCGCGAAACCGAGCAGCAGCGTCTGAATGCGCGTATCGACGCGCGACATCTCCGCGAGCAAGAGCCGCACGCTGTCGGGCAGGGAGAGGACGAGCACGAGCATGCCGACCCCGAGCGTGACCGCGAAGCCGACCGAGAAGATCTGGAGCGCCGGAGCCGCGCGCGCGATGAACGCGAGCGCCACCTGGACGAGGAACAGCACGACGACCGCCGGCAAGGCGAGTCGCACGCCCGCTTCGATCGCCTGCGCCGTGAGCGCGAGGATCGCACCGCCCGCGCGCCCGGGATCGACGAGCTCACCCGGCGGCAGCACGCCGAACGAGCCGAACAAGGCCGCGAGCACCTGGCGGTGAAGCCCGACGATCACGGACAGGAGGATCGCGAGGTGCCGGTAGAAAGCCCCGATCGCCGTCTCGGAGGTGTGCATGTGCGGGTCGAACAGCTGAGCCACGCCGAGCCCGATTTGAGGCGCGACGAACTCCGCTCCCACCTCCGCGACGGCGACGACGAGCCGCACCGTGAAGCCCATGCAGAAGCCGATGCACGCCTCGCTCACGACGCCGAGCGCGATCGCGAGCGGCTGCTCGGAAAGCGCGCGGTGTTGCACGCCGAGCGGCGACACGCACAAGAGCAACGCCAGCACCGAGGCGAGCATCGCGCGCACGCGGGCGGGAGCGATCGTCCACGGCGCGGGCGCCACGATGACGAGGCCCGAGATGCGGGTGAGCGCATACAGGAAAACGAGCACGCGCTCCTCGAGCAGCGCGTCGAACGGGATCAGCGAATTCACCGCACGACGTCCGAGATGCTCGCGAGCGTGCGCGACGTGTAATCGACGAACTGACGCAGCGTCCATGAACCGAGCATGGCGAACGTGATACCGACCGCGAGCAGCTTGGCGCCGAAGCTCACGCTCGCTTCGTTCACCTGGGTCGCCGCCTGGAGGATGCCGACGACGACGCCGACGACGAGCGCGACCACGAGCATCGGCCCCGCGAACTTCATCGCCGCAATGAACGCATGCAGAAAAAGCTCGACCGCGCCGTCGACCGTCACGCGAAGCTCCTGAGTAGCGAGCCGGCAATCAGGCTCCAGCCGTCGACCAACACGAAGAGCACGAGCTTGATCGGCAACGCCAGGGTGCTCGGCGGCACCATCATCATGCCCATGCTCATGAGCAGCGAGGAAACCGCGAGATCCACGATCAAGAACGGCAACAGGATCACGACGCCCATCTGGAAAGCGGTCGTGAGCTCGGAGATCACGAACGCCGGGACGGCGAGCTGCAGACCGACCTCGTCGGGCGTCGCGGGCAGCTGAGTGTGCGTCACGTCGTAGAAGAGGCGAAGATCGGCTTCGCGCGTCTGGCGCAGCATGAATTGCTTGAGCGGCACGCTCGCGCGCGACAATGCCTCGATGTCGCCGATTTCGCCCTTGGCGTAGGGCTCGTAGGCGACGTGCTTCATCTCACCGACGACGGGCGTCATGGTGAACGCCGTGAGGAACATGGCGAGCCCGAGCAGCACTTGGCTCGGCGGCGACTGCGCCGTGCCGATGCCCTGCCGAATGAACGACAGGACCACGATGATGCGGACGAACGACGTCGTCGCGAGAATGATCGCCGGCAGCACGCCGAGCAGCGTGAGGACGAGGAGGATCTTGAGCGACGGCGCGAGCGTTTGGTTCGCGAGCACGTCTTGGACGGCGTTCACGGCTGCTCTTTTCGCCGCTTCACGAGGCCCATCACCTGGCCCTCGACGAGCTCGTCGTCGGGCTCGTCGACGGCTCGCGGCTCGCGGCGCGCGAGCTCGCGGCGTGAGATCTTGACCTCGTCACGGGTCGAGCGGGCTAGCTCGTCCGAGGCGACGACTTTCTGGACCGTCCCCGAGCCGACGGCGCTGCGCAGGAGCTTCAAGAAGCCGCTCGGGCTGGCCGTCTCGGGAGAGACGCTCGGGCGTGCGGCGGGCGCGGCGCGCAGGGCGGACGTCTCGTCCTCCATGGCGTGGTTCTGGTCGTCGTCGAGCCAAGCGAGATTGTTGACCGCGTGCTCGGTGACGCCGAGCAGGATGCGCTTGCCGGCGACCTCGACGACGACCGCCGTGGCCTTGGGCCCGATGCGGGTCGAGCCGAGCACGCGCGGTTGCTCTTTCGCCGCCGCTGCCGGCACGGCCTGCCGGCGCCGGCGAGCGTAGTAGGCGACGCCGCCGAGCGTGGCGACGAGGGCGAGCATGCCGCCGATGCGGAGCGGGGTCGGACCCTGCTTGGTGCCGAGCGCGGGCGCCGCGGGCTTCGCGGCGGGCCGTAGCCAAGCCGGAGCTGGCTTCTTGTCCGCTGCTGCGAGCGACGCTGCAATCGCCGGGAGCGAGGGCGCCGGCGTGGCCGCCGGTTCCGCGAGTGCCGCCCCGCCGACGAGCAGGCACGCCGCGACCGTGAGGGCCGCCGAGCCGCGCGTCCGGAGCGACTTCATTCCCCGCCCCCGCGACGCGAGCCGTCGTCGATCACGACCTCGGTCAGGCGGATGCCGTAGCGCTCGCCGACGATGACCGCTTCGCCGCGGGCGATCAGCCGGTCGTTGACGTAGAGGTCGAGCGGCTCGCCGTTCGCCTTGTCGAGCTCGAGCACACTGCCAGGACCCAGACGCAGGATGTCGGCAATTTTGACACTGCGCCGGCCGAGCTCGACGGTGACGTCCACCGGAACGTCCATCACGAAGCCGAGGCTGTCCACGCCGCGCAGCGCCGGAGGCCGCGAAACCTCCGCCGGCGTGGCCGAAATCGGCAAGCCGTGCCCCGGTCGCTCCTCGGCGAGGGGCAGCGCGGAGCGTGCGGTGAGGTCTGGGGCAGGGCGAACGCTGGACATCGACGGGCTTCCTTTCAATCTTCGTGCCGACCGCGAATCTCGACCGCGATCTGGCCGCGGCTGGCGACCGGCACGGCTTTGAACTTCTTCACGCCCGCGACACGGACGCTGATGGCGTCGTCGAGCGCTGTGGGCAAGCGGAGCACTTCTCCCACCTTGAGCGACAGCACGCGGTCGAGGCTCAGCCTCGCGCAGCCGAGCTCGGCGATGACCTGGACGGGCACGTCCTTCAGACTGTCGGAGACGCGCGGGTCGCCCTGCTGAACGGGGGGCTCTTCGTGCTCGCGGGCGGCCTCTTCGAGCGACTCGGCGCTGAGCACGAGCGCGATGCAGGCCGTCTCCGACATGCCCTCGAACAGGCAGTCGACGCGCAGGCCGTCCGAGCTCCGGCCGTCGCCGCCGTCGCCTGCGGAGACGCTGCGAACGGCGCCGATCTCGAACCCGATGCCCACCTCTTCCTTGATGGCCTGGACGAAGTCCACGGCGAGGATGCGGGCCACGCGCGTCGCGAGGGCGCGCGCCGCCGGAGTGATGTCGTCGCCCATCGCGGCGGGACCGGCGCCTTCCGCGGCACCGAGCGTCCCTTCGAGGATGATGGCCAGACCCTCGGCGTTGACGATGAGCTCGCCCCAGCCGGTTCCGCCCTTTTCCTCGAGCGGAATTTCCAAGCGGACTCCGCGTCCGAGGTCTTGGGCCGTCGAGAGCGCGTCGACGATCGCGACGCTCTGCGGCAAAAGGCGCGCTCTGCGGCGCGCCAGAAACGGCAAGGCCTTGCGGCCCGCCCGTGAAAATTTGAGCCCGATGCGCGACATCGCGTTCATCGCGGCGCGCAGGTGGCGCTCCCGACCCGTCAAATCACAGGGCTTGACGGGCTGCTTGGGGTCTCGCCGTCCTCGTTCCATGGGTCACTGTGCGACGAAGTCGGTGACCAGGACGCGCGAGATGCGTTCACCGCCGACTGCCTCCGAGAACTGCTTGCTGAGCTCGGAGCGAACTTCGGCGTACTGAGCGGGATCGACCAGGTGGTCGAAGCTTTGGCTGCGCAGATAGCCGACAGCAGCCTCGCGGCCGCGCGGCATGTACTTCATCAGCTCGTCCTTCGTCGTCCCCTCGGCGACTTCGAGGGAGAGCACGACCTTCAGGTGGTGCAAGTTGCCGTCTTCGGCGCGAGCATCGACCATGATCGGAGTGAGCTCGACGGATTCGCCGATCTTCTCTTTCTCCTTCTCCTTGTCTTTGCTCTTTTCCTTCTCGGCAGACTCGCCCTTCTTCGCATGACCGAACAAGGCGGGACCGAATACGGTCCCAGCCACCGCCGCGCCCGTAACCAGCACGGTAATCGCGACGATGGCCAGAACTAATCCCAACTTGCTCTTCTTCGGGGCCTTCGGCTCGGCGACGCTCTCTTCGCTTTCTTCAGCTTCCATGGAAAACGCCCTCCTAGCCTGGCTCCGCGTCGTTCAAGCTCAGCGCTTGATGCTGATGAGCTCCTGCAGCATCTCGTCGGCCGTCGTGATGGTCTTCGAGTTGGCAGAGAAGGAGCGCTGGTGTTGAATCAGGCCGACGAACTCTTCCGCGAGGTCGACGTTCGAGCCTTCGAGCGCACCGGCCGACACCGCACCGCGGCCGCCGCTGCCGGCGGTACCGAAGGCGGCCGTGCCGCTGTCGCGCGTCTCGATCCACAGGTTCTGACCAGCGCGGCCGAGGCCGTCGTTGGAGCGGAACTTGGCGATCGCGAGCTGGCCGACGGCGAGCTGCTGGCCGTTCGTGTAGAGACCCGTCACGACGCCCTGGCCGTCGACCGCGACGCCGGAGAAGTCACCGGACGAGTAACCGTCCTGCGACTGGCTCGAGACGTTCTCGGGCGACGCGAACTGCGTGATGCCGTCGAGGCCCGTGCCTGCCGGCGAGGGCGTGCCGAAGTTGAAGTCGATGGTCTGCGCAGCCGCGTTCGTGAACGTGACGGCCACGGCAGTGTTGCCCGTGACGGCGGTGAGCTTGCCGGTGTTGTCGAACGTCATCGTGCCCGTGCCGATTTCCGTGTTCGTGCCGGCCGTACCGCCGACGTCGGCGCCGTCCGTGACCGCGTGCCAGTTCCACGCGCCAGCAGCCGTCTTCTCGAAGTAGACATCCACCGTGTGGCCCGCGCCGAGCGAGTCGTACATGGTGAGGGTCGTCGAGAAGTTCGACGTGTTGGCGGGGTCCGTCACGTCCCAGGGGGTCGCGGGAACCGCCTCGCTCGCGTCGAGGTTCGCGACGACGGTCGCGTTCTCGGTAGCGTGCGCGGGGAGCGCGGCCGTCGGGACCTTGAGCGACGAGATCGACGCCTGGAAGGTACCGTCCGGGTTCGCCATGTAACCCTGGACCTGGAGGCCCTGGGGGTTGACCATGTACCCGTCCTTGTCGATGTTGAACGTGCCGGCGCGGGTATAGAAGTTACCCACGAGGCCGTCGACCGCACCCTTCACCGTGAAGAAACCGTCGCCGGAGAGGGCGAGATCGGTCGCAACACCCGTGTTGGAGAGCGAGCCTTGCGTGAAGAGCTGCTGAATGTCGCCCACCTTCACGCCCGAGCCCGGAAGCGCGGACGCCGTGCCGGCGAGGATCGAGTGACCCAGCACGTCTTGGAAGATGACCCGCTGGCTCTTGAAGCCCGTCGTATTGACGTTGGCGATATTGTCGCCGACGACGCTGATGGCTTCGCTTTCGGCGCGAAGACCTGAAACACCTGAGTTCATTGCACTAAGAACCATGGGGCCCTCCTTTGGGCACTATGAGAGTTGCTGGTTTATTTGGATGTGGTTGGGGGTTTGGGAACTGCGACCTTCAGAAGGTCGGAGACTGGAACGGCGACGCCGTTGTCGAGCTCGAGCACGGGGTAGCCCTTGTCGAAGGACACCTCGGCGATCGCGCCCGTGGTTTCTTGGCTCACGCTGACGGGCGCGCCGAGCTCGTTCTTGGCGGTGACCGTGACTTGGTAGGTGCCGGCGGGCTCGAGGTCGCCCGCGTCGCTGCGACCGTCCCACGTGATTTGCGCGAGGCCGGCCTGACGCCCGCCGAGCTCGAGCGTGCGCACGGCTTCACCGGCCTGGTTGCGGATCGTGACGGTGGTGTCGGTGGCGGCACCCGACAGATTGAAGTTCACCGGAGTGCCGGTGCCCGTGCCGTCGATCGTGACGAGGTTACCGCGCACCGTCGCGATGCTGCCGACGAGGCTCACGGCCTGTGCGTTCGCGAGCCCGGCGTTCTGCGCGGCGAGCGTGTCGAGCCGCGAGTTGATGCCCATCGTCTGTTCGAGATTCGAGAACTGCGCGAGCTGGGCCACGAACTCACTGTCGTCCTGCGGCTTGAGCGGGTCCTGGTGCTTGAGCTGCTCGACGAGCAGCTTGAGGAACGCCGTGCGATCGAGCGGCTTGCTGCCGCCCTGACTGGTGAGAGCATCGAGTGCGCTCGTCGATCCAGGGCCGGTGATGGGGGAGGTCATGTTCGTTTCAACCAATCAGCTTCACGCGCCGGGCCATTCGCGAAGAACCGCGAGGGCCGGTATGCGCATGACGAACGGGGCGCCCGTCAGTCGCTTCTTCACCCCCCGGAGCAAGGGGCGTGCCGAACTTTGCGAGCGGCACAACGGCGACGGACTGCACGGTCAGACCAGTTGCCCGGAGCGCCGCCTCGAGCACGCCACGCTCCGCGGACGCCGCCGTGAGCGCGCTCCGGCCGTCGACGCCGATCAGCACGCGCACCCCGTTTTCCCCGCGATTTACCGAGCATTTCAGCACTCCGAGGTCACCGGCGCGCACGCTGAACGTGAGCGTCTCCGTGCTCGGCTCGGTGCCCCCGGTTTCTGCATACATCGGCGCCAACGGCCCTGGCTGCGTCAACTCGCCGACACCACCCTGCCAGGATTCCGACGACCCGCCGGAAGCGCCGGGCTCGCTCGACTCGTCGACGATCCCGAGCCGGCTGCTCAGGGCCTCGGGCAGAACCTGCGCGAAAAGCGCCGCCATGCGCTCGGTTTCCTCCGTGCGCTCGGTGGTTTCACGGTCTTCGCTCGGCGCGCCGAGCAGGCGCAAGGCGTCGAATTGATTCACGGCTTTGCCTTTCCGCGCGTGACGATGTTCTGCGCGAACGCGTCGGAGAGCTTCTGATCGGCGCGCTCTTCGGCTTTGCGCTCTTCCGTTTTCATGCGCTCGTCGACGAGCTCGACACCCTTGAGCGCGCGGCGCGCCGTGAGCACGTTCGCCTGCGACTGCTCGAGCTTCACGGTCGCCTGGTCGAGCTCACGCGTGACGACCTGGTGCGAGAGGGAACGGCTGTGCAGCCATTCGTTCGCCTCGCGCCACTCGCGCGCGCTCATGCTGCGCTCGGACATGGCGTCGCGTTCCGCAGCCGCTTTGTCGAGCTTCTGACGCTCGCTCTCGACGGCGCTCTCCGCGCGCTCGGTCTCGACGCGCGCCTTCCCGAGCTCGACGACGCGCTGGTCGAGCTCTTTCTCACGATGCACGATGACTTTCTGGATTCGCTTCTGCTTGTTGGTCATCTCATTTCGTCCGCGTTAGCGGCCGCGGGGAGCGACCGCTTTCTTGGCGAGCGTGTGCAGCCTGACGAGCGTTTCCGGCAGCGCCGAACGATCGTCGAGACGCTGCTGGAGGAAGGCGTTGATCTCGGGCAGAGCCGCGCGCGCCGCCTCGACGCGCGGGTCGCTGCCGGCGACGTAGGCGCCGAGCTGAATCAGGTCCTTGGCGTCGTGATACGCGGCGAGCAGGCTGCGCAGCGCGACCGCCGACGCGAGATCCACGGGACCTGCGATGTCGTTCGCGAGACGCGACACGCTCTTGAGCACGTCCACCGCGGGGAAGTGACCCGCCTCGGCGAGCTCGCGCGACAAGATGACGTGGCCGTCGAGCACACCGCGCACGGCGTCCGCGACCGGATCGCCGAGGTCGTCGCCTTCGACGAACACCGTGTAAAGCGCGGTGATGACGCCGGGGCCGGCGGACGTGCCGGCGCGCTCGAGCAGCCGGGGCAACGCCGCGAACACGCTCGGCGGGTAGCCCTTGGTCGCGGGAGGCTCGCCCGCCGCGAGCGCCGCTTCGCGCAGCGCCATCGCGTAGCGCGTGACGGAGTCCATCACGAGCAGCACGCTCTTGCCCTGGTCGCGGAAGTGCTCGGCGATGGCCGTGGCCGCTTCGGCGCCGCGGGCGCGCACGAGCGGCGGCTGGTCGCTCGTCGCGGTGACCACCACCGAGCGCGCGAGCCCTTCCGGGCCGAGCGCGTTGCGCACGAAGTCGTTCAACTCGCGACCACGCTCGCCGATCAGACCGACGACGTTCACGTCCGCCTGCGAGGATCGGCACACCATGCCGAGCAGCGTGCTCTTTCCGACGCCGGCGCCTGCGAAGATGCCCATGCGCTGGCCGATGCCGAGTGGCAGGAGGCCGTCCATGACGCGCACGCCGGTGGCGAGCTGCGTGTCGATCGGACGGCGCCCGAAGGGCGAAGGCGGCGCCGCGTGCACGGAACGCGCGCGCGCCGACATGATGCCCGGCCCGCCGTCGATGGGCCGCCCGAACGAATCGATGACGCGCCCGAGCAGCGCATCCGACACCGGAATCGTCGGCCCTTTGTGCCGGCGCGCCACGCGCGCCCCCGGCCGCACGCCGGCGAGCGGTCCGAGCGGCGTCGCCAAAAGCCGACCGCCACGAAAGCCGACTACCTCGACATCGAGCGTGTGCTCCGGCCCCGAAGACACGGACAGCGTCTCACCCACCGCCGCGCGCAGCCCACCAATCTCGACAATCAACCCGACGACATCGAGCACCGTGCCGTACGGCACATGCACCGGCGCCTTTTCACAACGTTCGAGAAGCTGTGCGAGCATTTACGTTCAAGCCCCAAAGCAAGAACAGCGCCACGTTTCCGTAACGTTGCTAGGCAGGCGCAAGCCTGCCCGACACGAGCTCTGAGTCTTGGAAGAACTGATCGACGGAGAGCGAGCGCGGAAAGACCCGTACGACAAACCGGCGAGGCCGGTGGATGAAGGCCTCCTGTCGCCATCCTCGCGAGGCTCCGCTGCGTAGCCCTCACCAAACACTAAGGCCCCTCACTATCCGGTTTCAACGCCTCGAGTAACTTCTCGAGTCGTTTTTCCACGCTCTCGTCCACCTGCCCGAGCTCCGTCTCGACCACGCACGCGTAGTCGTCGAGCGTGTCTTCTACGAACACGCGAAACTCGCTGCTGCGCAGAGCAAGCTTCCGTTCGAGACCGTCGACCGCGTTGACGAAACCGCGGCCGACGCGCACGCGAACTTTGTCCTGCTCCGCGAGCGCTTCGAGCCCCTCGCGCACCAGATCTTCGACGATTTCCGGTGCGATCGTGAGCTCGCGCGCGATCACGCGCCGCGCGATCACCGCTGCGAGGGCCGCCAATTGGCTGCCGGCCGCTTCGAGGATGCGCGTGCGCGCGAGCGCCATCTCTTCGACGGCGCTGTGAAAGGCGCGCTCGAGCGCGGCGTCGGGCTTGGGCTCGGGAGGCGGCGGAAGCTCCGACGGGCGGACCACGCGCGCCATCTGATCGGCAAGCGTGGCGGTCTCGGCGAGGCCGCGGGCCACCTCGTGCGGCGCGGGCGGCATCGTCGGCATCACGCGCAGCTCCTTCTTCACCGCCTGCACGAACTCTTTGGGAATGGGCGCCGGCCGCAAGCTCGGCGTCATTTCGGGACGGGCGTGGCGCGGCTCGCTCGCCGTGGGCGCCGGGGGCGGCGGCATCGTCGATTCGCGGGGCGAGAGCCAGCGCGGCTTCTTGAGCCGCCGCTCGGGGCTCACGTCGGTGAACGTCGCTCGCCGCGCCGCGGGGTGCCGGCTGTCAGCCACCCTCGGTCTCCAACGAAATCTGCCCCTCGGCGTCGAGCCGGAGCGCAACCTCGAGGATCTCCTTCTGCGCCGCTTCGACGTCGGCGAGGCGGGCGCTGCCGAGCGCTTCCATGTCCTCGCGGATGCGGTCGGCCGCGCGCTTCGACATGCTACCGAAGACGTGGCTCGTCATGGCTTCGGACGCGGCCTTGAGCGCGAGCGTCAGGCGCTCCACCGGGACCGACTCGAGCAGGAGGCGCATTCCCTTCGGGTCCACGGCGAGGAGATCCTCGAACGTGTACAGGGCCCCGCGGATGGCGCGCGCGAGGTCCTCGTTGTCGGTCTCCATCTTCTCGAGGATCTCGGCGCCCTTCTTGCGGCCGAGCTTGCGGACGAGGGCCGCCGTATAGGCGAGGCCGTCGACGGCGACCGCGGCGTCGCCCTGGCCGGTCGGTAGCTCGGCGCCGAGCGCCGTCGCCGCTTCTTCGAGCAGCTCGGAGGGAACCTCGGTCATCGCGCCGAGGCGGCTCAACACGAGCGGGCGCACGGCGTCCGGCAAGGCGTCGAGCGTCTTGGCGGCCTTGGCCGGGTCGAGCTGCGAGAGGATGGCGGCCGTCAGCTGGGGGTGCTCGTTCTCGAGCAGGCCGGCGAGCGCCGTGGGATCGGCCGTCGCGAGGCGCTGCATCGCGGTCGCGGGCGCATCGACGAAGATCTCGTGGGCCCTGGCGCTACCGAGGGCGCGGGTCGCGATGCTCTTCAGGTAGCGGACGCCGCCGCGGGGCACCGCCACCGCTTTCTGCGTGCGCTCGACGAACTCCGCGTAAACGTGATCGAGCGCGTTGGTGGGCACCGAGCTCATCGTCGCCGCCACTTCGCGCAGACGCCGCAGCTCCACCGGGTCGAGGTCGGCGATGATCGGGGTGGCCACCGCCTCGTCGAGCGACAAGAGCATGAGGACCGCCTTCTCGGGACCGTTGAGCGTCATTCGGGAGAGCCGCTCAAGCTCTTGCGAAAGCCATGCCGCTCTCGGAGCGGCGCTCAGGTCGCCTTCGGAGCCTCGGCGAGCCAGCCCTTGAGCACCAGGCTCGCCGTCGCCGGATCCCTGCTGGCAAGCTCGAGCGCCTGGGCGCGGAAATCGACCGCCGGCAGCGCGGGGGCGCCTCCCGCGGCGTTTTCAGCGCCCGGCAGCGCCGCGGCCCCCGGGGCGCCGCCGGCCAGCACCGCATTGACGCGCTGAGCGGCTTTGAGCTCGGCCGCGCGGCGCATGGCCGCAAGCTTACGGTCATGCTTGCTGCGCACGGAGAGCATCACGAACGCGACCAGCACGACCAGCGCGAGCAGCGCGTACGGCACGTACCGCTTCCACCAGGCCGGCTCGGAGAGCTTACCGGCGTCGCCGAGGTCGTCCTTGTGGAACGCCATCGACTGGATCGTCAGAGAGTCGCCACGGTTAGTGTCAAAACCAACCGCCTTCTTGACGATGTCCTCGAGGGCGGCGACCTCTTCCTTGGTGCGCGGAACGGGGACCACTTTCCCACCTCGGACTACCTGGTTCTGGTCGACCAGGACCGCGACGCTCAGGCGTTGGATCTCGCCGGGCGGCGTCGAGGTCTTCTCGACCAGGCGATCGACCTCCCAGTTGCGGGTCTGAGTCCGGCGAAACACGCCGCCCGAGCCCACGGGAGCCGTGGTCGTCTCGGTCTCACCCGGCTTTGCGTCCGGCAAATTGCTCTGCGCGCCCGGGACGCCCGCGACGGGCAGCTGGTTTCCGCCCGTCATTTCCTCGACCTTGTGCTCGCTGCGGAGCGCGGTCGTGTCCTTGTTGTAGAGCTCTTGAGTCTTCTCGCGGGTGGCGGGATTGATGGCCACGTTCACGCGAACGTCGGCAAGACCGGGGCCCACGACTCGCTCGAGCTGCTCGCGCGCCCGGTTCTCGAGCTGCGAGCCCATGAGCGTGCCCTGCTCGGCCAAGTCGCCGGAACCGCTCGCGGCTTCGCCGTCGAGCTGCGGCCGGTGCAGCGTCATGCCGTCGGCGCTCACCACCGACACGCGATCGCGGCTCAAGCCGGGAACGGCGCTCGCCACGAGGTGCACGATTCCGGCGATCTCGTCGCGGCTGAACCCTTCCGGGCTCCGGAGCTTGAGGACGACGGAGGCCGAAGCCCGCTCTTGCCCCGCGACGAACAGGCGCCGCTCGGGCATCACGAGGTGCACGCGGGCCGCCTGAACGCCGCGCAACGTGCCGATCGAGCGGCCGAGCTCGCCCTCGAGCGCTCGGCGCAGGTTCACCTGCTGCTCGAATTCCGTGCTGCCGAGCTGGGATTTGTCGAAGATCTCGAAGCCAACGCCGCCGCCGCGCGGCAAACCCTGCGACGCGAGCTCGAGCCTGAGCTCGTGGACGCGACTTTCCGGCACTTCCACGCGGGTCCCCGCCGCGTCCAGCCGATACGGGATCTGCTGCGCCTTGAGCTTCTCGACGACGGCCGCGGTGTCTTCGGTCGAAAGCTCCGTGAACAGGTACGCGTACTGCTCGTGCGACTCTAGGAGCACGACGCCGGAAACGAGCAGCAGCGTGCCGACCGTGGCGACGATGAGCGCGACGCGCTTCGGGGTCGGCAGACCCTTCCAGAAGCCGGAAAGCTGCACCCAAAGCTTGAGGAGAGGCTCGGGCATCTAGAGTTTTCCCCGTTTCATCAGATTTGCATCCGCCAGAGCTCGTAAAAAGCGTCGATGACCTTGTTGCGAACGTTGCCCGCGAAGCGGAGCTCGATGTCCGCCTTGCTGAGCTCCAGCATCGTGCCGTGGATGTCGTCCACGCGGCCGGCCGCGAACTCCTTGCCCGCGTGCTCGGCCGTGTTGATCTGCTGATTGGCTTTGACGACCGCGTCTTTGACGAGCGACTCGAAGCCCGACGGATCGACGTTGCCGACGCCGCCCGTCTCTTTGCCGGGACCCGCGCCCGGCACCGGCGCGAGCTCGCCCTCGCGCCCGATGTGCGGGGCGTAGAGCGGCAGGGCGGCGTCGAGCGGGCTCATTCAGCTCACTTGGCGATGCTGAGCGCGGAATGCGCCATCTGCTTCACGCTCTCGATCGAGGTGACGCCGGCTTCGTAGGCGCGCGAGGCCGTGATCATGTTGACCATTTCCTCGACGGCGTTGACGTTCGGATACTCGACGTAGCCCTGGGCGTTCGCGTCGGGATTGCCCGGCTCGTAGACCATGGCGCCCGGCCGGTTGTCGGCCTGAATCCGCTGGACGTTGACGAGCGAGACGCCGTTTTCCCCGCTGTAAAGCTCGCCTCCGGGCGAGAGGCCGACCGCCTCGAACACCGGGTCGAGGCGCTTGTACGGGCCGCCCTCGGCCGTGCGCGTCGTGTGGGCGTTCGCGAGGTTCGACGCGATCGTGTTCATGCGAACGCGCTCGGCACCGAGACCGGAGGCCGAGATTTCGAGTGCGCTAAAAACGCCTAACATCGTTCATCATCCCTTTCCGTCGCTGGCAGCAAAGCTCAGTTGGCGAAGCTCGGCCGAGACGATGGCCGACACCGTGTCGTAGCGGAGCTGGTTGGCCGCGAGCTTGGCGGCTTCCCGATCGAGCGAGACGTAGTTGCCGTCGTTGCCGACGCCGGCGCTGAGATCCTGGAAAACGCGGCCGTTCGGCGCCGCGTCGAGTGCCCCGCCCACGAGGTGATTCTCGTTGGTCCGCGTCATGGCGAGCCCGAGCGCCGCGGTGAAGCCCGTCTGGTCGACGCGCTCGAGGTCGTTCGGGCGGTAGCCGGGCGTGTCGACGTGCGCCACGTTCGACGCGAGCACGTTCTGCCGGTCGAGGTGGTAGTCGAGCGCCGCGCGCAGCGGGTCGACTGAGGTGAAGACGGACGACACGAGGCTTCCCCAAAGCACGCCTCGTGCCAGCGAGTTCGTGTGAGTCAGTTCACGAAGTGGCTTGTCTCGTGCTGAGACGCGCGCCGGCAGATCGATTTCGGCATCGGCTTTGCTGACACACCAATCGTCAAAAAATTGCCGTTACGGACTTAAGCCCAACCCAACCCACCCGTTCTCGTACGCCGCATGACCTCGACAACCGCTCCTTTCGCCCCGACGGTCGACCCCAACGCAGCCCTCTCCGCGGAAGAGGAAACGACCGGGACCCGGGTGATCGTCAGCCGGTTCAAGTCGGTGTTCCCGATGGCCGAGATCCCCGAAGCGGACGGCCGGCCGACGAGCATGGGCGGTGTGGTCGGCGGCGCGGATGTTCTGGTCGACCTCTACAAGGTCATCGACCGCGTGGCCGACACGAGCTGCACGGTCCTCATCACCGGCGAGAGCGGCACGGGCAAGGAGCTCCTCGCCCGCGCGGTGCACGGCGCGAGCCCGCGCCGCAACAAGCCCTTCGTCGCGGTCAACTGCGGCGCCATCCCGGAGGCGCTCCTCGAGAGCGAGCTCTTCGGGCACACGCGCGGCGCGTTCACGGGCGCCGTCGCGAACAAGCAGGGCCGCATTGCGCAGGCCGAGGGCGGCACGCTCTTCCTCGACGAGATCGGCGAGCTGCCGCTCGCGCTGCAGGTGAAGCTGCTTCGCATCCTCCAGGCGCGTGAGTACTCCCCCGTGGGCGACACCCGCACGCTCACGGCCGACGTGCGCATCGTCGCGGCCACGAACATCGACCTCGAAGAAGCCTCGCGCAACGGCACGTTCCGCGACGACCTCTACTACCGGCTCAACGTCATCCACCTGGCCGCGCCGCCGCTGCGCGACCGCGCCGAGGACATTCCGATGCTGGCCGGCTACTTCCTCGAGCGCGCCCGCTCGCGCGCCGGTCGCGACAAAGTGACCAAGATCTCGCGCCAAGCGGCGGAAATGCTCTGCTCGTATGGCTGGCCGGGCAACGTCCGCGAGCTCGAGAACACCATCGAGCGCGCCGTCCTGCTGAGCGGCGGTGAGGTGATCGAGCCGCGCGATCTCCCCGCGAAGCTCCAGGGCTTCGGCACGGAGCCGCGCACGGGCCCGCGCCTGAGCGACCAGGGCGTCGATCTGCGCAAGGCCGTCGAAACCTTCGAGAACCACCTGATCCGTCAGGCGCTCGAGCGCACGAACTGGAACAAGAAGCGCGCGGCCGAGCTGCTCGGCATCAATCGCACGACGCTCGTCGAGATGCTCAAGCGCAAGCGCATCGACGCGGCGTGAGCCGCGCGTGCATCGGGGCGGCCCGCGCCGCCTCCCTCTGCCTCCGCCGAAACGAGTTTGGCGGAGGCTTCGTCGCGTGGCGCGGCTTCCGCCGCTGAAAACACGAGGGTGAGCGTTGGCCCGGAGCTTGCTGAAGGGGGAGCGCGATGCCACGCGTGTCACGTTCTCGGCCCCACGGAGCCCTGCTCCGCGTCAGCCTGCCGACACTGATCTGCGCCATGCTGCTGGCGCTGCCGGCGCGCGCGGAGGGGTGGATGTACGCGGGATTCTTCGGCCTCGGGTCGGGGCTCGAGGGTGGTAACGCGGGGACGGACACGATGTCCTGGCAGCGCGCGCGGCTGCACATCAGCACCGGCGTCGATCTGCGCAGCGACGAAGATCCGAACCAAGGCCTCGGCATTCGCGGCGTGTTCGAGCTCGAAAAGGGCGGCAGCATCGGCGCCGAAGTTCGCTACTCGCGCTGGCTCGGGCGCGGATTCGGTGCGTACGCGGGCGTCTGCGGCACGTTGTTCCCCGAAACGCTCGTCGGCGGCACGGTCGGCGCGACCTTCCTGATCCCGTTCGGCAAGCGCGGCGGGCTGTACTTCGAGCCGAGCTTCGCAGCGCTGCCGCTCGGTAGCGATTTGCCCGATCATTCGGTCCTTTTTTGGGGTTTGTTGACCGTAGGTGTGAATGTTAATCTCTAAGCGACTCGCTTTTGCGGTGCTCGTGAGCGTTCTCGCGACGTGGGCGGTGACGCTCTCGGGCTGCGGTGGTGCGGCGTGCGTGCGCAATTCCGACTGCGGAGGCGGCAACGAGTGCAGCGACGGAGCGTGCGTTGCGGCGGCGGGCAAGCCCGCGGCGGCGGGCACGACGGGCATGGCGGGCTCGAGCGCGGGTCACGGCGGCAGCAGCGGCGCAGGCGCGAGCGCGGGCGGCAGCGCCGGCCGCGGCGGAACGAGCGCCGGCGGCAGCGGAATGGCGGGACGCGCTGCGGGCGGCATGAGCGGAACGACGTCGGAGCTCGCCGGTTCGAGCGGCGCGGACGGCTCACCGTGAGACAGCGTTCGACATGGCATCGCACTTGCTTAGGTCCCTAGCAGCGCCATGTTCCGATCTCTGCATATCGCCTCGACTGGCATGTCGGCCCAGGAGACCCAGCTCGAAGGCGTCGCCAACAACATCTCGAACGCGAACACCGCCGGGTACAAGCGGCAGCGCGTCGAGTTCCAGGACCTCCTCTACCAAAACGTGCGGGAGGCGGGCGCGCCGACCAGTCCGAACACGATGGCGCCTGCAGGCCTACAGATCGGCACCGGCGTGCGCGTCGTCGGCACGGCGCGCGAGTTCGAGCAGGGCGGACTCGAGAACTCGGGCAATCCGCTCGACGTGGCGATCGAGGGCAACGGCTTCTTCGTCATCACGCAGCCCGACGGGACGAATGCCTACACGCGGGACGGCATGCTCAAGACCGACGGCGCCGGTCGCATCGTCACGAACGAGGGCATGCCCCTCGATCCGCCGATCACGATTCCACAAAACGCCGCGGGCATCTCGATCGCGTCCGACGGCACCGTCAACGTGTCGATGCCGGGTGAAGCCGTTCCGACCGAGGTCGGCAAGATCCAGCTCGCCGCCTTCGTCAACCCCACGGGCCTGAAGGCGCTCGGCCACAACCTGTTCGTCGCGACGCCGGCCAGCGGGCAGCCGCAGCTCGGCAACGCGGGCGAGGACGGCCGCGGCACGCTCCTCCAAGGCTCCTACGAGCGCTCGAACGTCGACATCGTGACCGAGATGATCGGCATGATCGGCGCCCAGCGCGCCTACGAGATCAACTCCAAAGTCATCACCACCGCGGACGACATGCTGCGCGCCGCGACGCAGATGAAATGATGACCCGCCGGATCCTCTTTTCAGCGTGGGCCGTCGCCGCGCTCGTGGCGGCCGCCCCGCACGCCGGCGCGGAGACGGTCGTCAACGTCACGACCCGCAACGTGCGTGTCTCGGACTTCGATCCGGGCGCGCCGCCCGAGCTCGCGGGCATCGACCTCGGTCGCGCCCCGCCGCCCGGCAGCTCGCGGCTCTTCACGCGGCGCGAGATTTCCGACCGCGTGCGCGAGGCAGGCGCCGATCCGAAGCGCCTCAGCATGCCGGCGAGCGTCCGCATCGCCTCCTCGGCCGAGCGCTGGAACGCGGAGGAGCTCGCGGCGCGCGCCGAGAGCTCCGTGCGAGCCGCTTTGCCGCCGGGCGTCACGCTCGTGAAGCTCGGCGCGCTGCAGGGCGTCGTCGTCCCGCCGGGCACGCTCGTCACGAGCGGGCACCCCGTGATCCCGAAGCGCGTCGGCCGCCACGAGCTCACGCTGATGGCCGTGCTCCGCGCCGACGACGAGACGGTCGCCCGCGCGCCCCTCAGACTCATCATCGAAGTCAGCGAGGAAGCGCTCGCCCCCGCCGTCCGCAAAGGCGACCGCATGACGCTCGTCGTCGAGCAGGGCAACACGCGCATCGGCGCGAACGCCATCGCCATGTCGGACGCGAACCTCGGCGACGCCGTGTTCTTCAAGGTGACGAGCACCGGCAAGGTGCTGAAGGCCAGGGTCTCGTCGCGCGACATCGGCGTCGTGGTGGAGCAATGAAGGCGCTCATCGTCACCGGGCTCTTGCTCGCTGCGGTTTCGGCCGGCTGCGGGCCGGCGCACATCGCGCCCTTCACGCCCAAGACGCGCAAGTACGACCCCGGGCCGTACGCCGCGACGCAGAAGCAATATCGCCCGGCGACGGGCTCGATCTACAGCGAGGCGCAAGCCGGCCTGCTCGAGGACACGCGCGCGCTCCGCGTCGGCGATCTCGTGATGATTCGCATCAACGAGCACGCCGACGCGCAGGGCAACGCCTCCACGGACCTCAGCAAGGACACGTCGCGCGAGGCGGGCATCGACGCGTTCTTCGCGCTCATGCCCAAGCTCCAGCGCGAAAATCCGAACCTCGACCCGTCGAAGCTCCTGTCGATGGCGTCGAAGTACGACTTCTCCGGCAAGGGCGCGACGTCGCGCAACGGCTCGCTCGAAGGCAGCATCGGCGTGCACGTCCAGCGTGAGCTCCCGAACGGCGACCTCTACGTCGAGGGCACCAAGGTCGTGATGATCAATCACGAGGAGTACCACCTCTACGTCTCGGGCGTGCTCCGCCCGGCCGACATCCAGCCCGACAACTCCATCGATTCGTCGTTGATTGCCGATGCGCGCGTCGAGTTCACGGGCCGCGGCGACATCAACGACCAGGTCGAGCGCGGCTGGCTGACCAAGATCCTCGACTCGGTGAACCCGTTCTGAGCTTGACCATGCACTCACGTCTCCGCGTTTTCCCCGCTTGGCTCGCCGCGCTCGGGCTCGCCTGCGCCGCGCTGCTCGCACCCAGCGAGGCGCGCGCGGACCGCTTGCGCGACCTGTGCGACGTCGTCGGTGCGCGCGAGAACCAGCTCGTCGGCTACGGCGTCGTCACCGGCCTGAACAACACCGGCGACGACATCACGGTCCCGTTCGCCAAGCAATCGCTCAAAGCACTCTTGCGACGCTTGGGCGTGCAGGTCGACGAGCAGCAGGTGCGTCTGCGCAACGTCGCGGCCGTGATCGTGACGACGACGATTCCGCCGTTCTCGCGCTCGGGTGCGCGCCTCGACGTGACCGTCTCGTCGATCGGCAACGCCCGCTCGCTCGTCGGCGGCGTGCTCATCCAGAGCCCGCTGCGCGGCGCGGACCGCCGGACCTACGCCGTCGCGCAAGGGCCACTGGTCGTCGGTGGATTTTCGGCGCAGGGCTACTCGGGCTCGAGCGTGCAATCGAACACGACGACGACCGGGCGCGTTCCGAACGGCGCCCTCGTCGAGCGCGAGATCCCGAGCACGGCGAGCCAGAACGGCAAGCTCGTCCTCTCGCTGCGCCAGCCTGATTTCGCGACCGCCAGCCGCCTCGCCGAAGCGATCACCAAGGATCTCGGCAACGGCAGCGCGCGCGCCCTCGACGGCGGCGCGATCGAGGTCAAACCCCCGAGCGCGTACAAGGACAAATTCGTCGAGCTGATCGCCCACCTCGGCGAGCTCGACATCACGCCCAGCGAAAATGCGCGCGTCGTGATCAACGAGCGCACGGGCACGATCGTCGTCGGCGGCGAGGTGCGTCTATCGCCCGTCGCCATCGCGCAAGGCGGCATCACCATCACGGTGCAGGAGTCGAAGGACGTCTCGCAACCGAACTCGTTCTCGGGCGTCGGGGCCAAGACGGCGGAAGTGCAGCACTCCGACGTCGCGGCGGAAGAGAAACAGACCGGTGGCCTCTCCTACGTGGCCGCGCAAGCCTCGCTCGCCGACGTCGCGAAGGCGCTCTCCACGTTCGGCGTGAGCCCGCGCGAGCTCGCGAGCATCATGCAGGCGCTCAAAGCCGCGGGCGCGCTCCGTGCAGAGGTCGTGATCCAATGAAGCCCGTCGCCTTCCCCACGACGACCGGCGAGCTCTCGCAAACCCAGCTCGCGGCTCCGCACAAGCCGAACGACAAGGCGCTCAAGGCAGCACGCGAGTTCGAGTCGATGCTCCTCCGCCACGTGCTCGAATCGATGCAGAAGGCGTCCCACGTCGGCGGCTCCGAGAGCAAGTCGAGCACCGCCTACCAATCGATGGCCGTCGAAGCTCTCGCCGACGGCGTCGAGCGCGGCGGCGGTCTCGGCCTCGCCGACCTCATTGCAAAGACATTGGAATCCGAAGTCACTGGGAGGGCCCGGTGATTCGGCCGACTGGCCGTTTCTTCAGGGTCGCCCTCAAGGTAGAGCGAAGGCGACCGTCCATGCCTGATCGGAGAATCTACACGTCAGGAGGACCATGAAAGGAATCTCAGGAAGCCCAGTCCTCGACGCCTACCACCGAATGGCTATCAAGCCGGTTGGTGGGGCGCCGGTAGTCCAGGGCCCAGCTCCGGTCGCGTCGCCTGCGGGCGGCGCCGAAAACGCCGAGGTGAAGATCTCCGCCAAGGCTCGCGGTCTCGCGACCGACGGGGACGCAGCCATCGACACCGCCAAGGTCAACGACCTCAAAGCCAAGATCCAGAACGGCGACTTCCAGCTCGACCACGCCAAGATCGCCGAGCGCATGCTCGAGAGGGTGGGATAAGTGGAAACGGCGCCTTCTCGCCGTCCGGAGGATGGGGAGGCGCTTCCACCCCTGCTCGCGGAGCTCGAGCAGGTGCTGGTGGAGGAGTCGGCCGCGCTCAAGCGGCTCGATCGGGAGGCCATCGAGCGCGCGGCGGAAGCCAAGGAGCGGATTCTGGCCGCGCTCGCGAGCTCGGGCTTGAAGCTCGCGGGGGCGCACCGCGAGGGCGCCGAGCGCATCCGCAAGCACGCCCTTCGCAATCAGATGCTGCTCGCCCACGCGCGCGACAGCGTGCGACAGGTGCTCGGCACCGTCTCGGGACGACCTTCGAGCCCCGTGCTCGGTGGGCTCAGATTGGACATGCGAGGCTGACGTGGGCCTGACGCAGATCCTCTCCACGGCGCTCGACGGGCTGAATGCCTCGCAGGCAGGACTCACGTCGACCGGCCAGAACATCACGAACGTGAACACGCCCGGCTACGCCCGCCGGGACCTGCAGCTCGAAACACGCGGCCAGGGCCTGAACGGCGTGAACGTCGCCGGCCTGCGCCGCATCGCCGACACGGTGATCGAGCGCCGCCAGTATCAGGCGATCGGCTTGTCATCGGCTGCGTCCGAGCGCGACTCCCAGCTCGGCGCGCTCGAGGCCATGTTCGACGACGTGGGCGGCAGCGGCCTCTCCGACGCGCTTTCGGCGTTTTACGGCTCGTTCTCGGCGCTCGCTTCGAATCCGTCCGATCCGACGGCCCGCGCCAACGTGCTCGCCAAGGCCGACGCGCTTTCGGGCCGGATCAGCGATACCGCGGACGGCATCGCCGCTGCGAAGGGCGAGCTCCTCACCAAGGCGCAGGAGACGACGGCCGAGGTGAATCGCAAGGCGCAGCAAATCGCCCAGCTCAACCAGCAGATCGTCTCGGCTCGGGCCCAGGGCCAAGACACCGGGAACCTCGAGGACCAACGCGCCAAGGTGCTGCTCGGCCTCGCTCCGCTCGTCGACATCACGGTGCTCACGCAGGGCAACGGCGCCGTCATGATCCAGGCGTCCGGCGCGACGCTCGTCGACGACGTGAGCGCGCGAACGCTCTCGGTCGATCTCGCGTCGAACGGCGACCTGCGCTTCACCTCGCAAACGGTGGGCGGCGCCCCGACCGACGTGACGCGCTACCTCACGGGCGGCACGCTCGCCGGCATCAAGGAAGCGCGCGACGTCGATCTCGCGCAGGTCGCGACCAAGCTCGACGACCTCGCGTACGGCATCCAGACGCAGGTGAACGCCCAGCATACCGCGGGTTTTGGCCTCGACGGCGTCGGCGGGCGCAACATGTTCGCCGTCACGGCCTCGTCCGTCGGCGCCGCGCGCGCCATGGCGGTAAGCTCCGACGTCGCGGGCAACCCGAACGCGATCGCGGCGGCGAGCAGCGCCGGCACGGTGCCGGGCGGCTCCGACAACGCGGTGTTGCTCTCGCGCCTCGCGGTGCAGCCGGCGGTGGGCGGGCGTACGGTCGCGCAAGCCTACGGCGACCTCGTCGGTGACGTGGGCGCGCGCAAAGCGGGCGCGGCAGACGAGGTCACGCTGCGCGAGGGCGTCGCGAATCAGATGTCGGCCATGCGCGAATCGGCGAGCGGCGTTTCACTCGATGAAGAGATGATCTCGCTCAGCAAGTACCAACGCGCGTACGAAGCGTCGACCAAGCTCATCACGACGGTCGATCAACTGCTCGAAGAGCTGATGCAGAGGCTAGGACGATGAGAATCGCCGACACGACGCGCCAGGCGGACGTTCTCCGCACGATCCAGGATCTTCGCACGCGCCAGGCCGACGCCCAGGCGCGCGCCCTCACGGGGCGTCAGGTGAACAAGCCGTCCGACGATCCCGCCGCCGCGGCCGAGCTCGCGCGGATTCGCGCCTCTTCGGCGCAGGCGGATACCCAGCTCAAGGCCGCCGGCGTCGCCAAGGGCGATCTCGAGGTCGCCGAGGGCGTTTTGGCCCAAGCGGGCGATCTCTTCCAGCAAGCCCACGACCTTGCGATGCAGGGGTCGAACGGGTCGATGGACGCGGCGAACCGCGCCACGCTCGCGAGCCAGGTGCAGGGTCTCAAGGATCAGCTCGTCGGGCTCGCGAACACGCAAGGTGCCACGGGCTACCTCTTCGCCGGCAGCAAGACGGCGACGCAGCCGTTCGCGGCGAGCGGCGCGTTCTCCGGCGACAACACCGACCACGTCGTCGACCTCGGCGGTGCCGCGCCGACGTCCGTGAGCGCAAGCGGCGCGGACGCATTCACGGCGGCGGGCGGGCGCGACGTGTTCGCCGATCTCGACTCCCTGATCACGGCGCTCAATTCGAACAGCCAGAGCGGCGTCCAGGCGACGCTCGCGAACCTCGAAGCCTCGCGCAAGCAGATCACGAACGTGCGCGCCCTCGCCGGCATCAAGCTCGACCGACTCAACACCACGGAAGACATCCTCGGTCAGGCCAAGCTCGCCCTCGCCCAGCGCGAGGAGACGACGGCCGGCGCCGATCCGTACCAGGCGTACAGCGATCTCGTGACGCTCGGACAGTCGCTCGAGCAAGCCGTCGGCGTCGCCAAGAAGGTCCTCGACCTCGGCGATCTGTTCCGCACCTAGCGCGTCACCGCACCGCCGCGCGCGGCCGTCCCGAACCGAGACGCCCGCGAGCGGAGCGAGCACGCCGAAGGCGGCGGGGGAGCGGTCGCGAAGCGAGCCGCGGGGGCAAGGCCCCCTGCGAGCGGAGCGAGCACGCCGAAGGCGGCGGGGGAGCGG
>Ga0070682_100000414_pt1 | contig 27812 bp, 26 predicted proteins | sample KBSC63LmetaG_FD_64668 | JGI IMG/M metagenome (GOLD analysis project Ga0070682, IMG submission 64668) | Corn rhizosphere microbial communities from Kellogg Biological Station, Michigan, USA - KBS C6-3L metaG | ecosystem: Host-associated > Plants > Roots > Rhizosphere | place: USA: Michigan...
CATTTTAATAGTTAAGGCTTAATATTTTGTGATGTGGTGTGAAAATATCTATATAACAATATTATTTGATAAGCTAAAACCTTAACTATTAAAACAAATTATGAAAAACAAAATGAATTATTTTTTTCCAACTTGCTTATTATAAAAACTAACTGAGTTTCGGTGGAGATGAGGGAATGAAACGAATAAAAATACCTCCAACTACTTTTGAGTTTTCATGATTGTACCGTTTTGTTTAAAGATCTTCTGTGCTTTAAAATTGGAAAATTAGTATAATTCATTTTGTTAACTAACATCGTGATTTATATAATTTTTGTTTTTAGAAACAATTACTTCTCATTCATCTGTATCTTATACTATATAATGAAATTTGTGTCTCAGATTACTTTTACAAATGTCAGTATATTAATTCAGATCCTTTTTATATGATTTTAAGTATTAGTTATAAAATTTTCACTTATTTGTGAATAGTATGCATCAAATACGATTAATATTTTCTTAATATTAAATTCATAAAACCTTTATTCATCACACTTTCAGAATAAAATTATCTTTATTCAATCCTGAAGCATGATACTGCCAATTGATTGTAATAATTTCTGTAAGCACCTTTTTCAGACTCTCAAAAGACTCAGGTTTTTTCATGAAAATATTGGCTCCTTTTACAAAAATATCTTCAATTTCATTTTCCGGAATCGGTTCCGAAAAAATGGCGGTGACCATGTTATTGAATTTTGAATTTGCTTCGATTTCTTCCAGACATTCCATGCTGTCTTTTCCAGAGATGGTGTAATTTATAAAAACAATTTCCGGAACTACGGCATCATCATTATTCAGATACAGCATCATATCTTTACCGTTAGAGAAGCATTGAACTTTTATAGAGATTTTCAGCTCTTTTAAAATATTTTTAAAGAAAATCAAGGTGTTTTCATCGTTATCTGCTACTATTACGTTCAGAAATTCTTTATTCATACTGCATTTTAGGGTTTATTACCGTGCTCTGAGCTCTTCTTCTTTTTCCAATAATTTTTTGAAACTGGGAGGGAGTGATACCAGTTGTATTTTTAAACTGGGTACTCAGATGTGCCACACTGGAGTAGTTCAGTTTGTGGGCTATTTCTGTAAGGCTTTGTTTGTTTCTTATGATCAGGGCTTTTGCGTGCTCTATCTTCTGCAGAATAATAAAATTCTCAATAGATGTATAGGCAACTTCGGAAAACAGGTTGGAAAGATATCCGTAACTGTGATTCAGTTTCTCAGAAATATATATGGATGCTTTTACCGGTATAATCTCATCAGAAAAGACCAGTTCTACGATAGCATCTTTTATTTTCTGTACCAGCGCGGTCTTCTGACTTTCTATGATTTCGATACCATAGTCTTCAAGATTTTGCTTAAAAAGGCTGTGCTGTTCCTTTGTGAGGGGCTCATAAAATTCCACTTCACCGAAGTTCAGCAACCTGTACTTCAGCCCGTGTTCTTTAAGTTTTTCGTCCAATACCTTTTTACAAAGGGCATTGAAATCAAATTTAACATACATTTTCATCCTAGTATATATAAGCCTGTTTTATTTAGTAAATATAATAATTTATTTCATTTAAAAGTGAAATAGGTGTATTTTTTTTATTTTTGCCATATAGACGCAAAAACTCCTGTATTTAAGAATACAGGAATTTAAACACTAAGGATGAAAAAAATATACTGATAAAAAGCTGTGTCAGCTCAAAACCAAGCATATGAATGTATTGTTATAAGTGATTTGGTTCTGAAGCAAAGATCATTCAAAAAAAGAAGTCACTTGTTATAGAATTACAGGATAAAGTTACAAAATTTTAAGTCAATCATAAGTGAATTAGAAATTCCATCATGTAATCATCCATTACAAATCCGTTCCCGATATCGAAAACACCTTCCCCATAAACCCTGTATCCTTGGGACTCATAGAAGTTTCGGGCAGAATTATTTTTATTCACATTCAAAATAATTCTTTCATTTCCATTCTCAGAAACTTTCTCATGAAGAAACTGAAGTGCTTTTTTGCCAAATCCTTTTCCTTTACTTTCCGGAACCAGATAAATACGGTGCAGCTTGGTTGTTTTCTCTTCGTAATGATGTTCGTATCCGATAAAACCTTCATAAGAATCATTATTTTCATCCTGAATAAGATAATAATGGTAATGGGGGTTCTGAAGGTGGTTCAGAATTTCTGTTTCAGAATACATTTCGGAAAGCATAAATTCCATCTGTTCTGTCGAAAGAATGTCTGCATAGGCATTTTCCCATGATCTTCGTGCCAGATCCTGAATTAAAGGGATATCTACAGCTGTTGCCTGTCTTAATTTCATGATTTATTGTATTAATAATGATTAAAAAAAGTGAAAAGCCTAAACTTTCCACCTTTTATATTTTTCAATATGAACTGCTGAATTTTAAAATTCAATTCATAATTAAATGTTTGCCATTTCAGCTTTAATCTTTGCATGAAGACCTTCTGAAGCTGCAACCAGAGGAAGTCTTAAGAAGTTTTTAATGATTCCTTTTTCAGCCAGTATTACTTTAATACCGCAAGGGTTTCCTTCTGCAAAAATCAAACGGGTAATATCGACCAGCTTATTGTGAATTGCGTAAGCTTCTTTCACTTTTCCTTCAAAAGCCAACTGTACCATGGTAGAGAATTCTTTAGGATATGCCTGTCCTATTACTGAAATCACACCATCTCCTCCTGCCAGTGTTACCGGTAATGTATATTCATCATCTCCGGAAACCAGTGAAAATCCTTCAGGCTTCTTTCTCAGAATATCAAAATACTGTAAAATATTAGGTGAAGCTTCCTTAATCAGGAACAAATTAGGGAATTCTTTGGCAAGACGAAGCGTAGTATCTGCTTCTACGTTTTGCCCGGTTCTTGAAGGAACATTATAAATAATAATATTTTTCCCTGTGGAAGCTAACATTTTATAGTGCTGGTAAAGACCTTCCTGGTTCGGTTTATTGTAATAAGGAGATACTGAAAGTACTGCTTCAAATGCAGAAAGATCTGCTTCTTCAATCTGTTTCTTGACGTCAAGAGTATCGTTGCCGCCAATTCCTAAAACTAAAGGAAGACGTTTATTATTCACCTTAATGATATGCTCAATTACCTGTTTCTTTTCCTCTGCAGAAAGCGTTGCGGCTTCTGCCGTAGTACCCAATACTACCAAATAATTGGTTCCGTTTTCGATATTGTACTCCACTAGTTTTGTTAAACTATCGAAGTCAACGGATAAATCTTCATTAAAGGGCGTTACCAATGCAACACCTACTCCTTTTAAAATGCTCATCTGTTAGAATTATTTTTGTCAAATTTAATAATTTACAGTAAGAATTTGTAATAAATAATAATGTTTTATTATACATATAGTTATATTTGCATATACTAAAAGATATTATGAAAAATAAATTCTTGTTAATAGGAATTGCCCTGGTAACTCTTACAGCATGCAAAACAGCTTCTACGCTGCAACTTGCGGATGTAAAGACCCAGAAAAATATTCCTGTTAATAATGAGCTAAAAAATGATGAGGAGTTTGCAAAATTTATCGAACCTTATAAACAAAAACTGGATAAAGAAATGAACCAGAAGATCTCTCACACCGATGTGGATCTTACTAAGCAAGATGATAACAGCAATCTGGGCAATCTTTTAGCTGACTACACGTTTGAAGGAGGTAATGAATGGATAAAAACTCATCTTAAGCAAAATGTAGACGCTGCATTGATCAATATCGGAGGAATCCGTACCACTATCGGAAAGGGAGACATTTTACTCAAAAATGTATTTGAAGTAATGCCTTTTGAAAATGAGGTGGTAATTGTGAAAATGAAAGGAACAGATTTACAGGGGCTTTTTGAGTATTATGCAAAAACGCAGGTCAACAATCCGGTTTCTCACTTATATATTGAGACCAATAACGGACAGGTAATCAAATCTTTAATCAACGGAAAAACAGTAGATCCGGCTAAAGATTATTATATTGCCACTTCAGACTATCTTGCACTGGGAGGAGACAATATGAAATTCTTTGCAAAAGGAGAATCTATCTCAACAGGAATTAAAATGAGAGATCTGTTTATTGATTATTTTAAGAAAACTCCTGAAGTTGTAGTAAATTCAGATGTTCGTTTAAATTTTATCGGGAAGAAGTAATGGATAGAAAAAGTTTTTTAAAAGCAATAGGAGGCGGATCTTTGGCAATGGCTTTAGCTCCCAATATGATGATGGCGGAAGAGTTGAAAATTCTTGATTTAAAATCCGCAAATAAACTGACGATCCTTCATACCAATGACCAGCATAGCAGAATAGAACCTTTCGATGCAAGCTATACAAAAAATCCTAATCAGGGAGGTTTTGCCAGAAGGGCGAGCTTAATTCAGCAGATCAGAAATCAGGAAAGCAATGTACTGCTTCTTGATTCTGGAGATATTTTTCAGGGAACTCCATATTTCAATTTCTTTGGAGGAGAACTGGAGTTTAAATTAATGTCCATGATGAAATATGATGCCTCTACCATGGGGAATCATGATTTTGATAATGGTCTTGATGGATTTTTAAAAGTACTTCCCAATGCGAAGTTTCCTTTTATCTGTTCCAATTATGATTTTAAAAATACAATTCTTGACGGGAAGACTTCCCCATATAAGATTTTCAACAAGAATGGAATCAAAGTTGGAATTTTCGGGGTGGGAATTCAACTGGACGGCCTTGTCGGTAAAAAGCAGTATGGAGAAACCGTTTACTCCGATCCGGTGGATGTAGCACAGCATTATTCCAATTATCTTAAAAAAGATCAGAAATGTGATCTTGTGATTTGTCTTTCACACATCGGTTATGATTATAAAGATGAACCGAATAAAATAAGTGACAAAATTTTAGCGGCCAGCACAGAAAATATTGATATTATTCTGGGAGGCCATACTCATACATTCTTACCGGAACCTCAATCTTATACCAACAGACAGGGCAAAAACGTCCTTGTCAATCAGGTAGGATGGGCAGGTCTTCTTTTGGGTAGAATAGATTTTTATTTTGATACAAACAAAAACGTACAGCATGTTTCCTGGAACAATCAGGCAATAGACAGCAGCATAGCATAACCGCATAATATGAAAAAACTCTCTATAATTTCTCTTGGTATTTTAGCATCCCTGCAGTTTACAAAAGCTCAGGTCATTTCATCAAAAAAATGGGCAGATCTATTTTCCTACAACAAAGTCTTAGCTATGAAAGAAGACAATGGGAAAATCATTGCAGCTACAGAAAACGGAATATTCTATTATACCATATCAACAGGAGAAATTACGAAGTTGTCCAAAGCCAATGGTCTGCATAATATTGGTATAACAGCCTTTGACTACAACCCGCAGACCAAAACAGGACTTATTGGATATGAAAACGGTTCAATGGATGTTATCACCCCACAGGAAATCAAATATATTGTTGATATTCCTATTGCTACCGGCTATAGTGGAAATAAAAAAATCAATCATATTTCTATAACAGGAAATCAAGCTGTCATTTCTGTAGGCTATGGACTTTCCATATTTAATCTGAACAATAAAGAGTTCGGAGATTCTACCTTCTTCCTTACTGGCGGAGTATATGAAGCGAGTAATGAAGCAACCATATTCGGGAATAAAGTATATTCTGTAACCAATACAGGATTGAAGAGCCATCAGATGAATACAACCTTTCCGGTATATTCTACATGGACCACGGAAGCTCCCGGAGCATTCAAACATATAGATTCAGAATCTGAGCTGGTATATTCATCCGCAACAGCGGCTTATTTTTATAACAACGGTACTCCGACACAACTTCCTACAAGTTTCGAAAATATCCGTGACCTCGTTATCACATCAAATAATATTATTGTTACTGACAACCGGGTATATACCTACGGAACGAACGGAGTATCACAAAATGCGGTAAGCCTTGGTGAAGAATGTAACACCGCAATAACAGCTGGTGGAAAGATCTTTGGAGGAACTGTATTATCAGGGATCAAGGATGAAAGTAACAATACTTTTAAACCATCGGGTCCTTACTTCAATTTTGCGTATAATATTAATCTTTTTGATAATAATCAGCTTCTGGTTTCTTCTGGTGCCAGAGCAAATAACTACAACCATCCGTTTATTCAGCCACAAGAACCTGGATTTTATTATTTCAACGGTACAGATTGGATTTATCCTTCATTCTTCAATAAAAGTAATCCCAACCGTCCAATCTTCATCAACGTGCTGGATGCTATCATAAGTCCTTATAACAGTAATGAAGTTCTCTTTACCAATTATACAATGCTGGATAACGGGGTGTATAAAATGAAATACAATGCAACAAGCAAAGATTTTGAACTGGTAAAATATTATAATCTTGGGGCACAACCTTACCTCAGACGTCCTGTAGGTTTTGCAACAGATACTCAGAACAACCTTTTTGTTTCTTTTGGATTTAATGATGGAAATCCTTCCATAGGAATCTATGATAAAGCCTCTGATGACTTTCTTATAAAGAAAATAGTTCTTGCCAGTGATGGTATCCAAAAGACTGTTTATCATGAAAATATGTTATGGACTCCACTGCCCAGATCTAATAACTTTTGGGTATATGACTATAAAAATGCAACCAACCTTTCTGATGATTCAGATTATATTCTGGGCTCTGCTAATGGATTTAACAGTTCAGGAGGAATTCTATCTGTAGCATTTGATAAGTCCGGAGATGCATGGATCGGTACAGACGGTGGTTTAAGAATTATGTCTAACGCTGCGTCTGAAATAAAAACCCCTCAGCCTGAAGTAGAACCTATAGTCATAGAACAAAACGGACTGGGTGAAGAGCTTTTCAGAGAATCAGCTATTCTTCAGATTGCAGTAGATGAAGGAAACTACAAGTGGGTTTCCATTGATGGCGGTGGTGTATATTACCTTTCTGCTGACGGCCAGAAAACAATAAAACATTTTACCAAAGAAAATTCACCTCTTCCTACCAATAGTGTTACAGATATAAAAGTTGATAAAAAAACCGGGAAAGTATATTTTGTAACGTACAATGGTATTGTAACCTATCAGGGAGATGTTGCTGATGTAACTTCCAATTTCGGAGATGTTGTGGTATATCCTAACCCTGTTGTATATTCTAATTTTAAAGGAAAAGTGACCCTCAAAGGCCTTGCAGAAAAAACCAATATAAGAATTGTAGATGCTGCAGGAAATGTGGTACACTCTGCGGTCGCAAGAGGAGGTTATTATGAATGGGATCTGAATAATCAGAAAGGAGTAAGAGTAGCATCAGGAATGTATTTTGTTCTGATGACCAATGAAGATGGGTCTGATAAAGCTACAGCCAAAATAGGAGTAGTCAATTAATTAATGAATTCACAAAACGGTTTTTTACTTTCGTTTATAAAATATGGAGAAAACGATGCTGTATTGCATTGTTTTACTGAAGAAGAGGGTTTTCAAAGCTATTTTCTAAAAGGAATTTATTCTAAAAAAAACAAAAAGAAAGCCCTGCTGCAGCCACTGAGCCAACTAAACTTTTCAATACATCCGCTCCGTGGCAATGGTATACCGACTGTTTCAAAGTTTGAATTGGTAAAAAACAATGACATTTATACAGATATAAAAGTCAATACCGTTATTTTTTTTATTTCAGATTTTTTGAGCCATATCCTTAAATATGAGGATAAAAATATTCCTATCTATACCGGCATTAATCATTTTATAAATGAACTGACGAACAGAAATTATCAGGCACACCTGCTTTTTTTACTGGCTGTTTTAAAAATTCAGGGAGTTGCTCCATTGTTGGGTGATGGTAAATTTTTAGATCCGGAAACCGGAACTTTTTCCCAGGTGATCTGTCATCAGCAATTCAATGAAGAAATTTCTACATTATGGAAAGAAGCACTTTGTGCCGAAAATCTATATGCTACAAAAATCCATTCTTCATTAAGAAAAGAATTTCTGGACAGCCTTCTCGTGTACTACCATTATCATATCACAGACTTCAAGACGCCTGCTTCATTGGAAATTATCCAGCAGATATTTGAATAGACCGATTCCTGATTGCTAGAATTCTTTTATGGTTCTTTTGTCTTTTCAACATCTTCGGGCATTTCAGTTTCAGATTCTGCAATTTCTTTTTTGGAGAATCTTGGCTGCAGGATCTTGGCAATAAGTCCGGTCCAGCCTGTCTGGTGGGAAGCTCCTACTCCACGGCCGTTATCCCCATGAAAATATTCATAGAACAGAATATAATCTTTAAAATCCGGATCGGTCTGAAATCTTTCATACTGTCCATGAACCGGTCTTTTTCCATTTTCATCCTTTAAAAAAATCTTTGCAAGCCTTTTGTTTAAAGCATCTGCTATCTGATCCAGATTTGAATAGTTTCCACTTCCTGTAGGATATTCCACTAAAAAATCGGGGCTGTAGTAGAAGAAAAAACGCTGAAGACTATCAATAATCAAAAAATTAATCGGAAACCACACCGGGCCACGCCAGTTGCTGTTCCCTCCGAAAAGTCCGCTGTCACTTTCTGCAGGTGTATATTTTACACTATAATCCGTTTCATTCAGCGTTAAGGTATAAGGATTGTTTTCATATTCTTTTGATAGTGCTCTTATCCCATAATCACTTAAAAATTCCTCCGGATTCAACATTCTGTTTAACAATCTTTTCAAACGGTGTCCGCGAAGCAAAGACAAAAGGTGCTTGGAATCCTGACCTTTGACTTCCCATCTGGAAACCAGAGAAGCCAGTTCCGGTTTATTATCCAGTACCCATTTCATTCTTTTCTTAAAATTGGGCAGATTTTCAATCATTTCATCATCTATAACCTCAACGGCAAACATCGGGATCAGTCCTACGATGGTTCTTAATCTTAAATACATATGCGTTCCGTCATTAGAAGCTATGGCATCATAGAAAAACTCATCTTGTTCATCCCACAAACTGAATTCTTCATCCCCCATATTATCCAGTGAATTGGCAATTGACAGGAAATGTTCAAAAAACTTCATCGCCATTTCTTCGTACACATTATTATAAAGAGCCAGCTCCAGAGCAATCCGCATCATATTCAGGGCAAACATAGCCATCCAGCTTGTCCCATCCGACTGTTCCAGCTGTTCTCCGTTGGGTAAAACAGCATTCCGGTCAAAAACTCCAATATTATCAAGTCCTAAGAAACCTCCTTCAAATATGTTGTTGCCATTGGTATCTTTTTTATTCACCCACCATGTAAAGTTCATCAACAATTTCTGGAAAGCACTTTCCAAAAATTCCAGGTCGGGTTTATCTTTTAAATACTCATCAATTTTAAATACTCTGAAAACAGCCCAGGCATGTACCGGAGGGTTTACGTCACTAAAGTTCCATTCGTAGGCGGGAAGCTGTCCATTGGGGTGCATATACCATTCAAACAGAAAAAGTTTCAGCTGATGTTTTGCAAAGTCCGGATCTATCAGGGAAAAACTAATGGTATGAAACGCCAGATCCCATGTGGCATACCACGGATATTCCCATTTATCCGGCATGGAAATAATATGTTCGTTATTAAGATGCTTCCAGTCATAATTTCTTATTTTTTCCCGCGATTTTGGAGGAGGCATTTCAGCCGAATCACCTTTCAGCCATTTTTCAACATTGTAGTGGTAAAACATTTTATTCCACAACATTCCTGCAAAAGCCTGTCTTTGTACGAGTTTTTCATCTTCCGAAGTGATTCCTTTCTGGATTTCGGTATAAAATTCATCTGCTTCTTTCTGCCTTTGATTAAAAAGAGTCTCAAAATCACCGAACGGCTCTCGTAAATCTTTATCTGATATTCTGAATTCAAATGTTCTGGATTCACCGGCTTTAAAATCTTCATCAATAAAAAAAGAAGCTTTGGTTCCTACATTTTTTGGATTTACAGACTGAGAATTACCCGTCATCACAAAATTATTGATCCCGTCTTTACAGAACTTTGATCCATTTTGCGACTGGTAGAGTCTTTCATTATTGGTTTCATTGTTACAAAACAGGGTCTTCAACGATTGTTTTGCATACACGTTTTTAATCTCAATATCCTGATGATTTACTTTAATGCGGTCTGCATCTTCAGCATGTAATTGTGGTTGATAGTCATCATATCCCCAATTCCAGGTATTCCTGAACCAAACCGTAGGCAATATTACAAGAGAAGCCTCTTTTTCAGATTTGTTGACAATAGTGAGTCTGACCAGAATATCATTCTGACTTTCTTTTGCATATTCAATAAAGATGTCAAAGTATTCATTGTTATCAAAAATTCCGGTATCTATCAGTTCATATTCCGTTTCATCCTTACTTCTCGAAGCATTTGTTTTTACAAGATCTTCATAGGGGAAAATATTTTGCGGATATTTATACAGCATTTTCATGTAGGAATGGGTAGGTGTAGAGTCCAGATAATAAAAATATTCTTTTACGTCTTCACCATGATTTCCCTGTCCGTTGGTCAACCCAAAGAACCGTTCTTTCACCATTTTATCCTTTTTATTCCAGAATCCGACAGAGAATACAAGTTTCTGAAGGTCATCACAGATTCCGCATATGCCTTCCTCACCCCAACGGTATGTTTTGGCTTCCGCAGTATCATGGCTGGTATAATTCCAGGCATCACCGTTTTCACTGTAATCTTCACGAACAAGCCCCCATTCCCGGTTACTTACATATGGGCCCCATTTTTTCCATGAAATATCTGAAATTCTCTGTTTTTCTGACATAGACAAGATGTTTTGTACAATTGTAAAATGTATTCATGTATTGATGACAATAAGTTCAAAACTTTAACCCCTAAACCTTGAACTTTAAAACTACACTATCCTCCGGTAGAAAAACTCTCAAACGTAGTCATTCCACCATCTACGAAAATGCTGGTTCCTGTGATATAATCAGCAAGATCACTGGCAAGAAAAGCGGCTAAGTTCCCGATATCCTTCGGCTGTCCGATTCTGTTATAAGGTATAAGGGTAAGAAGAGAATTGAGTGCTTCAGGAGTATTCCATGCACTCTGATTAATAGGAGTCTGAATGGCTCCCGGACAGATAGAATTAACCCTGATTTTGGCTGCTCCATATTCCTGCGCAAGGGTTTGCATCAACATTCTGATGGCTCCTTTGCTTGATGCATAGTTGGCATGTCCTGCCCATGGAATAATTTCATGTACAGAACTGATATGAATAATCTTTCCACAAGCTAGAGAACGTGAAGGATCTATCCCACGCCGCAGAAATTCTTTAATGGCTTCTCTGGCACATAGAAACTGTCCCGTCAGGTTAACACCAATGACAGCATTCCATTGGTCTATTGTCATTTCGGTAAATTTTGCATCCTTTTGAATGCCTGCGTTATTCACCAGAATATCTACGGTTTGAAATTCGGAAACAACATCCTGAAACATTTTGATTACCTGATCTTCTTTAGAAACATCACATGCGTAAGTGATCCCTTTTCCTCCGGCATCGGTAATTTCTTTCAGAACAGCTTTAGCTTCTTCTGAGGATCTTTCCGAAGAATGGTTGACAATGACTGTTGCTCCTGCTTCCGCTAATGATTTTGCGATTCCTGAACCTATTCCGCTGGAGGCTCCTGTAACCACAGCAACCTGATTTTGAAGTGATATTTCCATGTTTTGTAATTTGATGTTACTCAAAGTTATGGAAAGATATCAGCAGATAAAAAATTATGATTTTAAAATTTTATTAAAGTTTTTTGTACATCAGGTATTGAGGGCCGCTTCTTCCGATTCTGGTTTTACCGTCAAAAATGTATCCTGACTGAAGATAAATATGATAAGCTGAATCATTTTTCTGATTGACGGCCAGTACAATTTCTTTACAATCCCGGAAGTGGGTTTTTACAAAATTCCCGACCTCCAGCATAGCCATTTTTCCTATTCCTTTTCCCTGCATCTGAGGATTTACAGATAAAGAACGCAGTAAAACTGATGTCTCATCATCGGTAAGTTCAAATTTATCTTTCCCGAAATCAAGGACAAAAAAACCTGCAACCTGATCATTTTCAAATATAGTCACCGGAAATGCGTCGTCGTCATCCCGTTCGCTGATACTTTTCAAAGCCTGTTGAGCTGTCGCGGTAAATTGCATCTGGTTTTCATCCAAAGCATAACTGACTCCGGAAAGATCTTCTGGTTTATAAAATTCTAAATGTATCATATATTAGTGATGGTAAATATCTTCATACATTACTCCTGCACGGATTTCCACGGGAAGTTTATTCTCCTCAGGAACAATAGGGCAATTGTAATCGTACGCATTATAAGCACAAAAAGGATGATATGATTGATTAAAATCAAGTACAATAGTGCTCCCTTTCGGAATCTTCAGATCCATATATTTCCCTCCTCCATAGGTTTCTTTTTCATTCGTAGCATCACGGAACGGAAGAAAAAGATAGTCTTTGTATTTATCCTGTTTAATTAAAGCCAGACTTTGGTATAAAGTGACCGTATAGGGTTTATTGTCCAGCATAAATGTGGCTTTTCCATACTCCTGATACGTCTTTGTTTTTCCTGAAGAAGTAGGAAGTTCAAAGGGTTTTGTATCTTTTGATTTAACAAATTTAGCAGTTACTCTGTATTTGGCATCAAAAGGAAAGAAAGGGTGCCCTTTAAAGTTTTTAAAATTATCTCCCCTTAACGGAGTCTCTTTTGGATTGAGATATTCAGCATTGAGTTCTTTCTGAAATTTCTGAACATCTTTCTCTTCCTTTGAAACCGTTTTCTGAGAAAAAGCCCATAATGGAAGGAGTAAAAAGAGTACTATATATTTTTTCATGAATATAAAATTATAAGTAAAACTATGAATTTCCGGAACAACAAAAGTTAAAATTCTAATAAAAAAATATAATCTGTTTTAAATAAAATAAGTACTGGCTGATCTAGCATACTTTTTGAAAAGCAAAGCTCATGGACAGAAAAAATTTCATCAGGACCAGTGCATTAGCGATATCAGGTTTCTATTTTCTTCAATCTGAACTATTCCGGGCCGCGGAAAGAAAAAATAGCCAGATAACAGAAAATACTGATGTTCCGATTATAATCATTGGCAGCGGGTACGGAGGAGCTGTATCTGCATTACGCCTTTGTGAAGCCGGAAAAAAAGTGGTGATGCTTGAAATGGGTCTTAACTGGGAGAAAGCAGGAATTCCGTTTTCCAATCTTTTGAAACCCGGGAAAAGTTCTGCATGGCTGAAAAAGAAAAGCATTGCACCTTTCATGAATATTTTTTCTTTAACACCTTTTACCGGAATATTAGACCGTCTGGATTTTGAACATATCAATATCTGGGTAGGAAGAGGCGTTGGCGGGGGCTCTCTTGTGAACGGAGGTATGGCTGTTACTCCCCAAGAAAGCTATTTCAAGGAAGTTTTTCCAGATCTTGATGCTGAAAAGTTTTACAATCATTACTTTCCTCTGGTACGGGAAGAGCTCAAGGTAAATGTGATTGATGAACAGTTTCTGAAAGACTGTCCTTATTATAAATTCACACGGGTAGGTGAAGAAGAGGCCCACAAAGCTGGTTTTAAGACCATGAGAGTTCCGAACGTGTATGATTTTAAGTATATGGAAAAAGAATTCCGGAATGAAGTTCCCCGCTCAGCTCTTAATACCGAAGTTATTTATGGTAACAATTATGGAAAAAACAGTCTGGATAAAACTTATCTCAGAAAAGCGCTGGAAACCGGAAATTTAGAAATCCTTGATCTTCATTGTGTCCAAACGATAAAACTTAATGATGATAAAAGCTATACATTAAATGTTCAGCAAATTGATACATCGGGAATTCCGGTTGCCGACAAAGTTTTCAACTGTAAAAAGCTGATTCTTTCCGCAGGAACAATGGGAACTTTACAGCTTTTGCTGCAGTCTCATGCAGAAAACAATTTCCCTGTTCATGAAAAGATCGGAAAAAAATGGGGAAATAACGGGAATTTTATGACCGGAAGAAACTGGGTAAAGCCTTTGTCCGGTGGTACAGGAGCCAAGCAATCTACAATTCCGGTAGGCGGCATTGACAACTGGGATGATCCTGAACACCCGTTTTTCACAGAGATTGCTCCTTTACCAATGGGAATGGATGTCGCTACGGCTTTATATCTGCTGATCAACAGAGTTGATAAAAAGGGAGAAGTTGTGTACAATAAAGCCAACCGATCTCTGACTTTGAACTGGTACGAAAGCAATACTGCCAAAATGAGAGAAAATGCCCAATATTTTATCCGCAAAATGAATAAAGCCAATGGCGGAACCCGAAGCCATCTGCTTTTCAATAATGGTTTCGGAGCTGATATCTGTTATCATCCGCTTGGTGGGTGTGTTCTGGGTGAAGCTACCAACGAATTCGGAAAACTAAAAGATCACGAAAATATGTATGTTCTGGACGGATCATTAATTCCCGGAACCATTGGGGTTAATCCGTTTGTTACCATTACAGCGATTGCAGAATACTGTATTGAAAACCTCATCAAACAGAATGAATTTGCCTGAAATCAGGGTATTGATTGTATTTCTGTAAGATAGTTACGAATATCGTCTTCCAGTTTCACCGGATAGATAAAGTGAAGTTTTTCGGCTAAAGAAGTTCCCAGCTCATGTACCAGATCAGCACAGGCAAATAGTGCTTTCCAGTTTTCTTCAATATCATTTCCTGAGAAAGTAGCTTCCACTTTATTCCATAAGTCCGAAGATAAATATTGTTTGAAAAGTCTTCCGTGTTTATTGGTCGTAATAGTATTCCAGTCATGATTTCCGGCAATATACCATTCAATCAAAGGAACGAGATAATCTGTACGCAGGACATTTTCAGACATAAATTTGGCATAAAAAATATCTCCGCGTTTAAGACATTTTGCTACATAGGTTGTATCCCACCAGAAATCATTGAACAGCTGTTGAAATTCTTTTTCCGTAGGCTGATGTATCATGATCGACTGATAGGTCGGCGGTTTCATATTTCTTGTCAGACCATCTTTATCTATTAAAACCTGATATCCTACATCCCAATCCTCGGGAAGAGTTTCTTCATTGATTTCTTCAATAAATTCAGATACCTGGTAGAGCTTAAAGTCAACTTTCACATGGTCTTTATACAAAACCATTTTCATGGCATGTTTTCCATCAAAAACACGATCATCTTCTTCAATCATGGAAATAGGATCACCAAAAAGTTTGATCCATTCATTTCCGGACTCATAAGATGTCCTGTTTTCAAAAACAAGCTCTACATCCAGATCACTTAAATCATCTACGGGAGCATAAGGGTTTACCAGTGAACTGGTCAGAAGCACAGCACGGATATCAGGGTTGTTTTCGGCCCAATGAATAATCTGTTTCAGTTTTTCTTCCCTTACTTTCATATTAATAAGATTCTGAAATTTTTACACGGTACACATCGGAAGAATTTCTTTTGATTGATTCTACAAAAAAGCCGCCTTCCTCAGGGATTACTTCTTTTAAATCAAAACTTTTGCAGTCTTTCGGAAGCCCGGAAAATATCAGGGTAAACCAAAAATCTCTCATAAAAGGAACCGGAGTCCAGTAAGGAGAAATTGAAATATTTTCCGCATGAATCAATTTACTTCTATGCTCAGACTGATTATCAAAAAGATAGGTCGAATGCCAGATCCTGATCAGGTTTCCTAAAAACGGTGACGCCGGAAAACAACAGTGTACAATCACCTGTTTCTCCTCTTCCGTTTTCGCCTGAAGAGATTCCAGAATTTCCTTGGCAATAACAGGTTTTACAATTACTTCTTCCACCTTTTAATAAGTAATAAATAATGAGCAATGAGTAATAGATGCTGCTACTCATTGCTCATTATTGGTATTAATATTCTAATTCTAATTTTTCTTTTGTATAATTTCTCACTTCATTGGTCAGTTCAGGGTTTTCAGCCAGCTTTTGTCCGTAAGAAGGAACCATTTCAAGCAATTTCCCTTTCCATTCCCCATGAAGTTTTTCCGGGAAGCATTTTTCCAGCACATTCAACATGGCATACACTGCTGTAGATGCTCCTGGTGAAGCTCCCAGCAAAGAGGCAATTGTTCCGCTCTTATTCACCACCACTTCAGTTCCGAATTCCAGCTTACCTCCTTCTTTTTCATCTTTTTTGATGACCTGAACCCTCTGGCCTGCTACTTTCAATTCCCAGTCTTCTTCTTTAGCATCTTTGACAAATTCTCTCAAATGCTGCATTCTCTGAGATTTCGTCATCGCAACCTGCTGGATAAGGTATTTCGTCAGAGGAATATTATGCCACCATGCTCCGAAAAGTGATTTCAGGTTTTTGGTGTTTACACTTTCAGGAAGATCAAGATAGCTTCCTTCTCTCAGGAATTTGGTGGAGAAACCTGCAAAAGGCCCGAAAAGAAGAGCTTTCTTACCATCAATAATTCTAAGGTCAAGGTGTGGAACAGACATTGGAGGTGCATCTACCGTAGCCTGCGTATATACTTTAGCCTGGTGTTTTTCTACCAATTCCTGGTTATGGCTTACCAGCCACTGTCCGGAAACCGGGAAACCTCCGTAACCTTCACTTTCTTTAATATCTGAACTGTCCAATAATGGAAGTGCATATCCTCCTGCTCCAATGAAAACAAAGTCTGCCACCACTTCCTGTTTGTGACTATGGATTCTGTCTTTTACCTTCATTCCCCATTTCCCGTCTTCTCTTGGATCTATGTCTTTCACTTCGTGGTATAGGAAAACCTCAACATTGGAATCTTCCAGAAGATGTCTTCCCATTTTTCTTGTCAGTGTTCCGAAATTCACATCCGTCCCCATATCCATCTTCGTTGCCGCCATTACTTCAGACTGATTTCTTTTGCTCATTACCAAAGGAATCCATTCTCTCAGTTTTTCATGATCTGTAGAAAATTCCATTCCTGAGAAAAGAACAGATTCTGCCATTTTATCGTGGCGTTTTTTAAGATATTCAGCATCTTTTTCTCCGAATACCAGGCTCATATGCGGACATGAATTGATAAATTCTTTTGGCTCATGAATATAGCCTTTGGTGAGCAGATATGCCCAGAATTGTTTTGAAATTTCAAACTGTTCTGCAATACTTTCTGCTTTGGTGATATCAATAGACCCGTCTGGTTTTTCCGGGGTATAATTTAGCTCACAAAATGCGGAGTGCCCTGTTCCGGCGTTGTTCCATGCTGCTGTACTTTCTTTGGCAAACCTTCCAAGTCTTTCGAAGATTGCGATTTCAAGATTTGGATCAAATTCATGAAGCAGCGTTGCTAAAGTGGCGCTCATGATTCCGCCGCCTATCAGTACAACGTCATATTTAGGTTTCGGTGTTCTGCTTGTAAGCGATTGTGACATAATTTTAAATTTTACTTCAAATTTCGGGAAAAGTTTTAAAAACAGGAACGCGTTTAACGATTTTAACACGTTATTTTTTGCTGCAAAAACACTTCTTGAGTACACAACAAAAAACCATGGAAAATTTCAATAAAGCACCATTGAGATGATTGATAATATGAGAGCATTATTACCTCCCGGATTATCAGAATGAGCATAAAAAAACTTAAGCATTGGGATGCTTAAGTTTCGATTAATTTTATTTTTCAGCAATAAAGCCTTGTTTTTTAGTTCAATTTTGCCGTCAGTTTTTTAAACTGTTTTTCAGCATTTTTACCTTCATAAAGAATGGCATATACGGTATCTATAATCGGAAGTTTAAGATTCTTCTGCTTCGCTGTTTTATAAATAGAATCGGCAGCATAATATCCTTCCGCCACCATATTCATAGACTGAATGGCAGATTTCACGGTATATCCTTTTCCGATAAGATTTCCAAGGTTTCTGTTTCTTGAGAAAAGTGAGTAAGCAGTCACCAGAAGATCCCCCAGATAAGCGCTTTCATTCACATCTCTCGGTGCTTCATAGATGGCTTCCAGGAAAGCTTCCATTTCACGGATTGCATTGGAAACAAAAACAGCGGTAAAGTTATCGCCATATCCCAATCCACTTGCTATTCCCGCTCCTATCGCAAAAATATTTTTAAGAATCGCACTGTACTCATTTCCTAAAATATCTTTACTTGTATGTACTTTAATAAAGTCTGAACTGAAGATTCCTTCAAGTTTTTCAGCCGTTTCATCCTCTACTGCCGCAATGGTAAGGTAAGAAAGTCTTTCCATTGCTACCTCTTCCGCATGACAAGGTCCTGCAATAACGGCCTGATTTCTGAACCCGATTTTAAATTCATCTCGCAGATAATGAGCTACCACATCATTTACTTTAGGAATAATCCCCTTAATTGCAGAGATAAAGATCTTATCGGAATAATCGCAGGTCATCTTGTCCAGTGTATCAGACAAATAGATAGACGGAGTTGCCAGAACAATAACGTCACAGGCAGAAACCAGTTCATTGATGTCCGTTGTTAATTTTAAGCTTTTCAGATTAAAGTGAGCAGCTGTAAGATAAGTCGGGTTGTGTCCGCGAAGCTCAATGGCTCCTTTTACAAATTCACTTCTTACGCACCAGTGTACAACTTTGCAGTTTTCAACAAGCATTTTTACGATAGCGGTTGCAAAACTTCCGCTCCCTACAACTCCTACAGAAATATCCTTTTTATTCTTTTTTGGATTCGAAGATTCTGAAATAATTTTCTTTTTAGCCATAATTGGAATGTGAACTGCAAAGATATTAAAACAAAGACGTAACAAAGGCTTTGAAACTATGATAAACGCCATTTTCTGAAAAAATTAACACTTCAACACAATTAAACAGCTAATTAACCGTTAAATACAGAAAAAACTGAATTTTAATTAAAAATAACCCGCAAAGCTTATTTTTAATTAAATTTGCAGCTTCAAAACCGTTTTAAATTTACTAAGAGAAGAAATATGAAAAAATTTCTAAGCAGCAAGAAGAACGTAAACATTCTCCTGGGAGGACTTTTGCTAGTAGTTTTTGCACAAGGTGTCTTCATTGCGAAGCTCTTTTCTGAAAGAGACGACAAAACCTACGAAGTCAATCTTGTAAAAATAAACACTGAAAAAGACAGTGTAGATTATCTAAAAATGAAAACTGATCTTACCCTCGTAGATCAGACAGTGGGTCAACTTAACTCCTTCCTGAAGTCCAAAGACATTACCAACGAAAAGCTGATGATGCTCAACCAGGACAGTATTTCAAATTCTATTTATCTTTCCAAACAGGCCAACCGATACAGCCAGTATCTGATGGATCTTCAGAAAAAACTGATGCAGGTTCCTTTAGGTATGCCTACAGACGGATATATTTCCTCTAATTTTGGCGTGAGAAAAAACCCGATTCCATTCAAAACTGTTTTCGCTTCGGTAAAAACAAGTGCAGCAGCGGAAGCAAAACCGGCAGTGGCTGCAGCTCCAAAGCCTGAAGTAAAAGCTGAACCTGTTGAGAAAATTATTGAACTTACAGACAGTTATGGAAATAAAAGGGAAGTGAAAGTAATGGTTACTCCAAAGGCCGCTCCTGTGGCTGCAGCATCAGCACCTTCTACAACAAAAGCTGTGGCTGGAACTATAACTACTACTAAAACTACTGCTGCTGAAAAAAACAATCCGCCTGCTGAAGCTGATCAGATGCAATTCCACAAAGGACTGGACATTGCTGTTGCCTATGGTTCTGATGTAAGAGCTGCGGCTGCCGGAACAATTATTTTTTCCGGGCAGAAAGGAGGTTATGGGAACTGCGTGATTGTTTCTCACGGAAATGGTCTGGCTACACTATACGGACATTTATCTCAACTTGTATCTAAGGTAAATGATAAGGTAAAAGTAGGTCAGGTGATTGCCAAATCCGGAAATTCAGGACGTTCTACAGGTCCTCATCTTCATTATGAAGTACACAAAAACAATACTCCGATTAATCCGAAGTTGTTTATGAATCTATAAAAAGAAAAGGCTGTTCACATAGAACGGCCTTTTTATTTTAATCCTGAGATCCGTTTTTATGGGAATTCAATATTCAATAGTTTTTTTGTCTTTCTGTCAAATGCCAGATTGATAAAAGGAAACAACTGCTTCCTCTGACCCACTTCCCTTATTAAAATGATAGGTCCCAAATTGGAATCTTCAATGAATTCAAATCCCTGAAACTGTATTTTTGTTATTGCTCCTAATTGAGAATCCATTCCTGAAAGTGTCTCTTTAGCCACTTCCTCTTTAGGTTTGAATTTTGGATCAAACATTTCAAGCATTCCATGGTAATCTTTATTCATCAAAAATGAATTGATCTTATCAATTTCCGGGTATATATCTTTTACTTCCTGCAGTTCTTTTTGGGTAAATGATTTTGTAAAACTTGCCCCATCAGCTAAAAGTAATTTTGTTTTAACAACATCATAGACTCCGGGTTTTTGATTCTGAAAAACGATAAATGCAATATTGGCAGCATTGGATATCGCTCTTTGTGGTTGATTATTGATCAGTTTACTGTCTTTAATCTGTACTTCAAAAAAATCGCTGGATGTTCCGTTCAGTGTTTGTACTCCTTTCATCGTTTCAACATAACCTCCGTAAAACTTCAGAACTTCGTCAACAGATTTTTTATCTTGGGATGTTGTCGCCAGTCTACCACAGCTGAATAAAAATAAGGTCAACAACAGAAAGGGCAGAATTTTAATTGATTTCATGAGTTATTATTTGATTTTTAAAAATAAATTACAGATCCTCTTCTCTTTTTAAAAAAACGATTTTCTGCAAATCAAATATAACAAAAAGTACATGCAAAAATTTACATGTACTTTTGATTCTTATCATTATTTCAAAATTTTAAGAGTTCCTTTTGGATGGGTAAATGTACCATCGGGACCTGCAATATTTGAATACACTATATTTTTATTATAATCCTGAATATGGGTTACATTGAAGCCAAGATGCGGCTCATGCCAATAGATCATAAAAACATTCTTCGCTACTTCTACAGCCGTATATTCTACAGTATCTGTACTGTTTTTTGAACTTCCGGCTGTTCCGGTGAAGGTCATTGTTTTATTATCTTTAAAATCAAGAAGGAATTTTACGGTTCCAAAATCAACTTCAACTTTATGACCGATGGCCGGGTATGGAGATTTCAGATCCCAATCCATTTCTTTAAGATAAACCTTAACTCCCATTCCAAGCTCTTTTTTTCCTGGAAGATCGGGGTATTTTTTAACCATAAAATCTACAATAGCATCAGAAGTTTTATTTTCTGTCACTGCCTGTTTATAGTTTTCCAGATAGCTTTTCACAAAATCAAGAGATTGTGGTGATGTAGAAAGTTCTGCAAAATGGGAAGGAATTACCTGCTCCGGTTTCAAAGCTTTCATGGCATCAATCTGCCCTATCCATTGGTCAATTGCTTTTGCATTCTGAGTGTCTGCCATCCAAAGGTGTGAACCTACTGACACTGAAATCCCACCAGCAATGGTTTTAATGGAAGGAATCCAAAGAAAACTGTGTGCAGGATCTTCAGGATTTTGTCTGATTTCAATTTTGTTTCCTTCAAGATCAGGAATGGAAACAGCAGCTTCAGGAACGATAATTTCCGATGGAGCATCTGCTTTCAACTGTGGTTTCCATACTGCAAATTTATCATCTTTTGAAGCTGATATCAAATAAGCTGTCTGCGCTGTTGAAATAATTTTTGCATTAGGAAAAGCTTTTCTGATGACATCCAGCCCAAAATAAAAATCAGGGTCACTGTGAGAAATAAAAACTGTTTTCAGGTTTTTTCCTGTTGCTTTTATTTCTTTCACAAGCTGTTCAGCATATTGTTTCTGAAATTGGGCATCAACAAGTATGGCATCTTTATCTCCATAAATAATGGTGGAAGTAATCGGGAAAATAGCTTTGGTTCCCGGATTATATACTTTCACTTTGAGGTTTCCCGCAAATATGCTGATAAATCCCAACAACGTCAATAATGACAATAATTTCTTTTGTATCATTTCCGTTTTTTTATAATTAATAAGCCGCTGTAAAACGTTCTCTGATATGGTTGTTCTGTTCCAGTTCATCTACCAAAACTACGGCTACATCTTCTACAGACAGACAGCTTCTTCCGTTTTCATCAAACACCGGAGTTTCTAATGAAGTTCTGTATTTCCCTGTTCTCTCTCCTACATTCGCCTGGTTCATTTCCAATGCAGGGCTGAAGAATGTCCAATCCAATGTTTTGTTTTCTTTGATTTTGTTCAGATAATCTCTTGCTGCTGTAGCGCCTGGTTTGTAAGCATCCGGGAAATCAGGTGTGTCTACGATTTGTACATTATCCGGAGTGTAAAGGCTTCCTGCTCCACCTACTACGATCAGTCTTTTTACACCGGACTGCTCTACTGCTTTTTGAATATTTTCAGAACCATTCAAAAAATCATTGTATAGATTAGGATTCGTCCATCCTGCGTTGAAAGTACTGATAACGGCATCGTTTCCTTTTAATGCTTCAGCTAATTCATCTACATTGTTTACATCAACGCTTTTTGCCGTTACATTCTCCTGTGATTTTACTTTAGATGCATCTCTTACCAATGCTTCTACAGCATAACCTCTGTTTGTTAATTCTGCTACTACATTTGATCCTACAAATCCTGTTGCACCAATTACTGCTACTTTTTTCATAATGTTTTATTTTTAATTAAATTGTAATAAATTTTGTTACATTTAAAGATAAAAAATTTTTATTCGAACTGGTCAGCGAATACCTGTAATGACTTGTTTCCTAAAAAATTTACTACTAAATGGTCTGTTTCTTCAAATAATGTATTTAAATGAGTATTAATCTCCTTACCAACACTACAGGCTGGATTAGGGTTCTGATTTTTTTTCCCTAATACCTCTGTATTTTTCACTGCTTTATAGATCTCAGAAATAGTGATCAATTCCGCATTTTTGCCAAGCTGACTTCCTCCTTCTTTTCCCTGTCTGCTGATAATCAAGCCTGCTTCTCTTAATACGCTGATTTCCTTTCGGATAATCACCGGATTCACATTGATACTACCGGCTATCCACTCGGAAGTAAGCCACTCCTGAGGGCTCTTCGCCAATAAGGTCATAATATGTATTGCCGTAGCAAATCTTGTATTGTTCATTGTAATTACTCTGCAAATATACACATTTTTTAACTGTAACAAAATTTATTACAGTTTTCTTAAAGGATTAATTTATCCAGATCAAGCAGCAGATAATTGATATTCTGATTGATGGTACGGGTTGCTGACTGCATCTGATTGAGCATGGCAGCACGGTTATTCAGATCATCTGCTCTGTAAAACCCACCATCACTGAAAATCACAGACTTATCTGCAGCTTCTTTTACATCATCAAACTGATAATGAAGCCACCTCTGTTTCATATTTCCTATAATAGAATATTCTTCTTTGTTGGAAAACTTTTTCTCGGTATACATATACCAAATGAAAGGTGGAAAATTGGGAGACTCCAGTTTTTCTTTCCAGATATCTCTCAAAAGATTCCTCTGATGAATAAATTCTACCTTTTTTCCTTTCGGGTTAAGGGTTGCCAAACCAAAGCCTGCTCCTAAAATACCTCCTCCGATACCTATTGCGTTATCCCAGCCATCACTTTTCACAATTCCTCCGGCAATGGATGAAGCTGCACCGGCAATGATTGAATATAAAATCAGTTTATTATTTCTTGAGGCATTTAGATTATCCACATAACTTCCGATCTGAGCTACTCTCTCTCCCTCACAGTCAAATTCTGCGGCCACAGCATCCAGTTCTGTTAAAGCAATCGTAATCCTACTGTTGATTTTGGTTTTAAGTTGCAATATTTTCACTTGTGAAGTGAGGGAAGAATCTTTTTTCAGTTCGATGATTTTGTGAACATCATCAAGATTACCCAATGCATTTAAAATTAAAACACTCTGATCGGTAAACATTCCGCTGAGTTCTTTATTGGCTGTTAAAATAGAATCCGAATTATAAGACGGAAGTTTATTATTGTAATTATACTTAAAGGGAGCTTTACAGTAGCTGTCCTTAAGGGTAAGAATATTCTGCTGGATTGCCTGATTTTTTTTGGAAACACAGGACACCAGTAAGCTTACCACAGCGAGAAGGTAGAAGAGTTTTTTCATTCAGTCATATTTTTGTGTTACCGGACGTATTATAAAACAAATCTTTTCCTGTCACCTTTGTTTTGCAATTATCAATACGAATATAGTACAAATAAAAAAAATTACCTGAAATCAGGTAATTTTTTAATCTATTTTTAAGAAGGATTATTTAATATCAAGCAATTCAACTTCAAAAACAAGCGTACTGTTTGGTCCGATTTCTTTGCTGATCTCCTGATCTCCATACGCTAAATGCGGTGGAATAATCAGTCTCCATTTGCTTCCAACAGGCATTAACTGAAGAGCTTCCGTCCATCCAGAAATTACTCTGTTTAAAGGGAAAGATGCAGGTGTACCTCTTTTTACAGAGCTGTCGAATACTTTACCGGAAATAGTAGTTCCGTGATAGTGGCATTTTACAGTAGACTTAGGCCCTGGTTTTGCCCCATCACCTTCTGTAATGATTTCATACTGTAAGCCGCTTGGTAACTGCACAACGCTTTCTCTCTTACCATACTCTTCCATATATTCTTTACCATCTTTCAGGTTCTTTTCTGCCAATTCTTTTTTACGTTTAAATAACATATCTGCTACTCCCATATTATAAATTTTTTACAAAGATAAGGCTTTTTTAGAGTTGGAAGAGGGAAGCACGATGAGGGAAGGTTAAAAATCCAAAGCATTTCCTATCATAACAACATGCTTCTGATTCATTCTTATTAAAAAAACTAAACATTAACAATCAACAAGTTAACAATTCTATTTTTCAATATTCACTAATCATATTACCTTACACTTCCTTATTTCTAAACATCTTTTCCACAAAATTCAAATAATTGTAATACTTACTTAACACAGATTTCGAAACTTGGCGTTATAATTGGATTTTAAAAACTAAATGCCAAATCCATTAAAATATAATAAGAAGTTTGATGAACTGAATGAGGAGGAAAAAAAACTTCTGGAACTCAATAAAAAAACAATAGCGGATTTTGTTGAACAATCCTCTTCCATCAGTGACGTCAATTATGCTACAAGAAATGCCCATGCGAAAACGTATGCGGCAGCAAAGGGAACATTCTGGACTGAACCGGATATTCCGGAATCACTGCAGCCTTTTTTTGATAAGGAAAAATTTGATCTGACCATCCGGTTTTCCAATGCCCAGCTGAAAATTAAAAACTCTAAAAAGGATATTCCTGCTTATGGGTTTGCCGTGCAGATTAAGGATGAGAACGGTGGATTACTTGCCAATTATCCATTGGTAAATTTTCCGTTGTTCCCGATTAATTCTGTATCTACTTTTCTGAAGCTATTTACCGCTATTAATAAGTTTTACATCAAAAAATGGAGCAGCCTGTTTCCAATGCTGCTTCAGATAATTAAAGTAATTCCTTCTTCATTGACCGGTGATATGGTTCGTAATATGATCAAGCTGATAGGTAAAAGAAATGATTTTATCCTGTCATTTGATTATTATTCTATAGGTGCTTACCGACTGGGAGATCAAATCATTAAAATAAAATTATCTCCTAAGAATGTGGATAAACATACGGGGAAAAAGCAGCAGATCAAAGACTCATTAAAAAATTACCTGCAGTCTCATGATTTTTCTGCTGATATATTGATACAGCTATGTTACGATCTTCAGGATCAACCGATCAATAAGTTGAATGTAGAATGGAAAAATTCTCCTTTCATTAAAATCGGTGAGGTAAAAATAAATAAGGATTCATTGCTCGATTCCCGTGATTGTACCAATGAACTGATGTCATTCAATCCTTTTGAAAGTAAAATCTTTTTTCAGCCTGTAGGAAAAATACAGAAACTGCGTGATGAAGCTTATAAAGTATCTGTACAGACGAGGAGAAAGATTAATAAACTGCTGCATGGGAAAAACGGTTAATATAATGATGAGTTATGAATTTTTGCACATAACGTAAAAGATATTAATATAGAGGACAAAAAAGGAACAGTGCTTAGACTGTTCCTTTTCTACTATTTATAAATTATTATTTTTCAGTTTTAATTAATTTTCTAATGATTATCATGCCTTTGGCATCTTCTACCTTTACCCAGTATAATCCTTCTGGTAAGGATTGTACATTAATACTATTACTGTCTGCATAGGAACCGACTAACCTTCCTTCTTCGTTATAGATTTCCACTATTTTAATTCCTGATAGATTTTTAATTATAAATGAAGTCTTTGTAGGATTTGGATACAATATTATTCCTTCATTTTTTCTACTGTTTTCTCCTACTTGCAATGTCATGGTCGTAGGGCATGAAATGGCTGTAGGTATTATTCTTTCAGCATTAGTACCATTTCCAAGCTGGCCGCTGGTATTATCTCCCCAAGACCAAAGTGAACCATCTGTTTTTAAAGCAAGTGTATGATTATACCCTCCAACTACACTTTTCCAATTACTGTCTGTACCTATTTGTATAGGAGTCATTTTAGTAAGATATGTACCATCACCTAATTGGGCTGTCATATTATCTCCCCAGGCCCAAAGTGTTCCATTATTTTTAATAGCTAATGAATGATTGACTGCAGCGAAAATACTTGTCCAATCAGAAGCAGTACCTATTTGGGTAGGAACAAGTTTATCTATACTTGTACCGTCACCTAACTTTCCAGAAGAATTATACCCCCAGGCCCAAATTGTACCGTCTGTTTTTAATGCAAGAGTGTGATTAGCTCCAACTGATATGCTTTTCCAGTTAGTATCTGTTCCTATCTGAACGGGAATTTTTTTCCAAATTGTAGTACCATCTCCCAGTTGTCCTGTTGCATTAAAACCCCAGGCCCAAAGTGTTCCATCAGTTTTAAGTGCAATACTGTGAAATACTCCGACTGCAACAGCTTTCCAATTAGTATCCGTTCCTATTTGAATGTAATTATAGTTCTGGTCTGTTATTGTTCCGTCTCCTAATTGCCCAAAAGTATTATTTCCCTTAGCCCAAAGCGTTCCATCTGTTCGTATAGTTAAAATATGCACTCCTGGAGCGACACTCTTTAAATTTGCAGCGTTTCCGATTTCTGTAGGGCTGGTTATATTTTCATTGGTAGTACTCACGAGTATTCCCATAAAATTACTTCCCCATCCCCAGAGTGAATTATCAGATTTTATAGCCATAACATAATCTTCTGCAGGAGTTGATATGATACTTTTCCAGTTAGTATTTCCTATCTGAACCGGGCTTGTTTTATACACATTGGTTCCATCACCCAATTGTCCATACCAATTATTTCCCCAGGTCCAAAGACTTCCGTCATTTTTTAAACCAACAGAATTTGATCTTCCTGTAGAGATTTCTTTCCAACATTGGGAAAAAGCCAGAAAAGGCGTAAGTAAAAAAAGTAAGAATACTTTTTCGATTGATCGATTTTTTCTCATTTGTATTTAAGTTTTATATCCGAATTATTTTTCAGATGAGCATATAATTCAGATGGTTATTAGTTTATAACATCGAATAATTTTCCACAAATATAAAACAAGAAAATGAATTTCTACCTAAAAAAAGACTGTCGTTATAACAGTCTTGTACTTATAATTTCCGGTCTTCTTCCCTGATAGCCAAATCATTGATGCTTGCATATCTTTTTGCCATAAGACCGTTTTCATCGAACTCCCAGTTTTCGTTTAC